>WNGQ01000140.1_pt1 | contig 67151 bp, 62 predicted proteins | sample 5407661 | NCBI WGS metagenome assembly WNGQ01 (sample SAMN13153382, study PRJNA577476) | soil metagenome | isolation source: 60 cm soil or saprolite under Garry oak tree replicate 2 | place: USA:California | collected 2016-06-15
CACTCAAAATTCAGATCATGAAAGTGTACAAAATTAAACCGACCTCATGAAGCAGACTAAAAAAGCCTTTCGCTGGTTCGAACCCTGCTGGGCGCGCTTTATAAACCCGGGTGTATCCCGGGTTCTTTGTTATTGATATAAAGATGTGATACCTTTTCGTCAAAAAACTACCGACAGGCCAACCGTGACGCGGAGGACTTTAGCTCAGCTGTCCTGGTGGGGGAACAACGCCTAGCTGCTGGAGCGCATTGAGCCGATCAGCCAGACCCCAGTGTTCCACCATCTTGCCATTAGTGATACGGAAGATGTTGATCGCCATCACCGTGATTGGCCTGCCTCTAGGATGGATACTCCCGAAAGCACCCTGATGCGTGCCACGAAAGCTAACGCGGGCTATCACCTTATCACCATCAGCCAGGAGATCCTCCACTGTGGCTTTCGCATCAGGGAAAGCGTTGAGGTGCAGACCGAGGAACTGGCTCGGTCCTTGGGGCAAGCCCGCCGGGACGGTGTGATTGACCGCATTGGGGGAGACGAACTGGTCCAGCGCGGCCAGGTTCTTCTGATTAATGACCTCATCATAAAATCGCTGAACAAGAGCCTTGTTGTCATCTGTTGTCATCGGGTATCCTCTCTTCTGTGCATCCATGGACAGGTGATCTTGATTCCTCCATCTGCATGAGAAGGTGGAAGTTCTTCTGTAGATCAGTATATCACAGGCATACCTACAAGATGCGACGATTTTTTCACGATCGCGCTTTGCCGTTGTCAAACCCCCTACCGCAAGTTATGATAGCACGAAGAGTTATATCAAGAACTATTAGGAGAAGTTTCGTATGTCAACAACTGATTCAGGAGCAGCGGCGAAAACGCTGCGCGTTGCCATCATCGGCTATGGACTGGCTGGTTCCGTCTTCCATGCCCCTCTAGTTTCGGCGGTAGCAGGCATGGAGGTGGCAGCTATTGTTACCAGTAATCCCAGGCGTCAGGAGCACGCCCAGCGCGATTTCCCCGATGCCCGGGTACTCTCGACGGTTGACGAACTGTGGCGTCACCCGTCGCGCTACGATCTCGTTGTGGTAGCGGCCCCCAATCGCAGCCACGTGCCTCTTGGCATAGCTGCGATGAACGCCGGGCTTCCCGTCGTGATCGACAAACCCATGGCCGCCAGCGTCGCCGACGCGGAGAAGCTGATAGAGACCAGTCAAAGTACGGGGCAGTTGCTCACGGTCTTCCAGAACAGGCGCTGGGACAATGACTTTCTAACGGTACGCCAATTGATTGCCGCCGATCTACTTGGGCCTATTACACGTTTCGAGTCGCGCTACGAACGCTACCGCGCTGTTCTGCGTACCCATGCATGGCGAGAATACCCAGCTCCCGAAGAGGCCGGTGGGCTGCTCTATGACCTCGGCAGTCACCTGATTGACCAGGCCATTCAACTCTTCGGGCAACCGGTGCGCGTTTATGCAGAACTGGAGAAGCGCCGGCCGGGTGCCCAGGTGGACGACGATACGTTTGTAGCCTTGCAGTTTGCTACTGGCGTACACGCGCATCTCTGGATGAGTGTGGTTGCTCGTATTCAGGGGCCGCGCGTACGGCTTCATGGGCTGCGTGGCACCTACGAAAAGTGGGGGCTGGACCCGCAGGAGCACGCCCTGACTACGGGTATGCGACCAGGCGATACCGGTTGGGGTCTTGAGCCACTGGAACGCTGGGGGCGTATGCTCACAGATGTCAGTGGCATACGCATTGATACTCCCATCGAGACGCTGCCAGGCGCTTATGAAGAGTTCTATATATTGCTGCGTGACGCGCTGCTGAGTGGGGGCCGACCACCCGTTGACCCGGCGGGGGTACTGACCACGCTGCGGGTGATAGAAGCCGCCCAGCAGAGCGCTCACAGCGGGACAACGGAATCATTGTAGCTGCTGGAGCGCTACGCAACAATTGCGATAGATTATGGAGCAATTATGAACTTTACAAACAACATTTTGCTTGGGTAGACAACATAATTCGGTCTGAGCCTGGTGAAACAAAACTTCATCCATTCCTCTCTTATTAATGACCTACCTCTGACGGTAGGACTAATAATGGAGGTTACATGCATTCTAAAACATTCTCTAAAGCTATCATGCTTCTCGTAGTCGTCGTTCCCTTTCTTGCTACTGTGCTCGCTATATACTTGCTCTGGGCGCGGGCCGTCAACTGGCCTGATCTCGCGTTGCTGGCTACACTGTACTCTCTCATCGCCCTTGGTGTGACTATTGGTTATCATCGGATGTTGACTCACCGGAGTTTCCGCCCTCATCCTGTCGTGAAGCTGGTCTTGCTCGTTCTAGGCTCCATGTCTTTGGAAGGATCGGCACTTTCATGGGCGGCAACGCATATCAAGCATCATGCTCATTCTGATCGTGAAGGGGACCCGCATAGCCCCATCGAAGGTTTTTTTCATGCTCATATGGGCTGGATGTTCAGAGACTCGATGGCTGATCCCAATGTGTATTGTCGCAATCTTGTCAAAGATCCGATCGTTGTCTTTGTCAGCCGCACATTTTTGCTGTGGGTGGCATTGTCACTGGTTATCCCGTTCTTGATTGGTGGCTGGACAGGTCTCCTGTGGGGCGGACTTGTGCGCATCTTCCTCACACACCATGTTACCTGGAGCGTCAATTCTGTATGTCATACTTTTGGGAAGCGTGAGTTCGAGACAAACGACCGGAGCCACAATGAATGGCTTGTTGGCCTGCTCGGTTTTGGTGAAGGCTGGCATAACAATCACCATGCTTTCCCGCGTTCAGCATTCCACGGGCTGCACTGGTGGCAGTTCGATCTCTCCGGCTATGTCATCTGGACGCTCGAACGACTCGGTCTTGTGCGTGAGGTCTATCGTGTCTCGCCCGTCTCGCTCGCACACCGATCTACTCATAAACAGAAAAGTGCTGTGACAGTTCCTGCAACGCCGGTACCCGCGGAAGAAGTGGAAAATTCCCAGGTCGACGAAGTACTGATATAGCGTCAGCAAGAAAAAGTCCATTTTTACCAGCGAACGCTGGAAGAATACTGGATGCGGCCCTGACAGCAGGATTTCAGTTACAGTGCCTGGTGGATGTGCCAACCCCGGAGCAGTTCTTTCATAATATGAATGACAAACTTATACTCAGGGGTATCAATTCCCGTACTTTATCAAACCGCGCTGTAAAACCCCTGGCTTGAGCCACGGGAATAGAAGGCGCGTTCCTTGTTTGGGGCTTGGGCACAGGGGTCTAGCCCCTTGACATGTAGCTAAATTAGTGTTAAAACAACTGCATGAAAGACGACATAAAAACGCTTACCGTTCGGTTTCCTGCTCATCTGTTGGAACAGATACGAGAGGTAGCAAAACAGAACAATCGCTCTCTCAATGGAGAGATCTTGACCGCGATAGAAGAGCATATCAAGAAGCAGAAGAAAGGCAAATAGGCAGTGAGTAAGACCAAGCGGGCGTACAAGTATCGGTTCTATCCGACCGATGAACAGAAGCGTCTCCTTGCGCAAACGTTCGGGTGCTGCCGCTTCGTCTATAATTGGGGACTCCACATGCGTTCCACTGCCTACAAAGGCGGGGTGAAGCTTTCCTACAACGATCTTGCTGCTCTGCTGCCTGACCTCAAGAAACAATATCCTTGGCTCGCAGATGTCTCTAGCGTGCCTCTTCAGCAGTCGCTCAGGCACCTGGACAAAGGTTTCAAGAACTTCTTTGAGAGACGTGCCAAATACCCCACGTTCAAGAAAAAGCAACATGCGCAATCGGCTACCTACGCCGCTAACGCTTTGAAGTGGAATGGGGCCACACTGACTCTGGCAAAAATGGATGCTCCCTTGAATATCCACTGGCATAGACCTCTCCCCAAGAATGCTCAACCCAGTTCGGTCACCATCACCAAGGATTGTGCCAACCGCTATTTTGTCTCGATCCTGGTAGAGGAGGATATGAAGCCCTTGCCGGTGGTCAACAAAATGGTTGGTCTCGATCTTGGCATTAAGTCGATGGTTGCTCTTTCCACGGGTGAAAGTGTCGGCAATCCCCGCTATTTTGCTAAGGATGAGAAGAGGCTGGCAAAAGCCCAACGTCGGCATGCCAAGAAAAAGAAGGGATCGAAGAACCGGAACAAAGCCCGTCTCAAAATTGCCCGTGTTCATGCTCGTATCCAGGATCGGAGACGAGATTACCAGCATAAGCTCTCTACGCGCATTGTTCACGAAAACCAAGTGATTTGCATCGAGAGCCTGGCTGTTAAGAATATGGTCAAAAATCACAAGCTTGCTAAAGCCATCTCTGATGTAGGATGGTCCGAATTGATCAGGCAACTGGAATACAAATCCAAGTGGTACGGACGAACCTTGATCAAAATCGACCGCTGGTATCCGTCTTCTAAGACCTGTCATGGGTGCAAGCATGTTGTAGACGCCTTAACGCTGGACATACGTGAATGGGTCTGTCCTGCATGTGGCGTGGTTCACGATCGTGACACCAACGCCGCTCGGAACATTCTGGCCGAGGGACTCTCGGCGTCTGCCTGTGGAGGGAGTGGAAGACCTGTTCGGGCGAAAGCTCGTCAGGCGACTCCCATTGAAGCAGGAAACGCTCATTCGTGAGGATGAGAAGCCCCTGGCTTTAGCCATGGGGAGACGTCACGATTCTCAGTTTTGTGAAGAGATCATAGCGTGGTGGCTGCGGCAGTTGGCACGCAACTCGGAAAAATCATGTGATACCTTGCTGTTAAGAGCAGCATGGTATAGACTGCACAAAGAGGGTTCACTTAGCGAACTGTTCGTTGGCTGATAGTGGATAAACTCACGTGTTTGTTGAACGTGGCATTCACTTTGAATAGAAAGAGAGGGAAGAGCAGATGGCGCTGATCTCACCAGAAGATCGACAAACCCTGCAAACACTCTTCGAGCAGGAACTGCAGGATGATGTGAACATCATTTACTTTACCCAGCGCGAGTCCGTGTTAATCGTTCCAGGCCAGGAATGCACCTATTGCAAGGAGACCCGCGAATTGCTCGAGGAAGTGACGAATATCTCGGACAAACTACACCTGACCGTCAAGGATTTCGTTCGCGATGAGCAAGAAGCACAGAACCTCGGCATTACGCACATACCTGCGTTCATCCTCCAGGGACACACGAAAGGCTCTGTGCGCTACTTCGGTATCCCGGCAGGCTACGAATTCTCCACGCTGATTGAAGACCTCATCGATGTCTCCAAAGGGACCACCAATCTGAGCGACAAAACCCGCGAAGCCCTGGCAACCGTCGATCAGGATATCCACATTCAGGTATTCGTCACCCCTACCTGACCCTATTGTCCGCGTGCGGCCAGGTTGGCCCACAAGCTGGCAATCGAAAACGAACATATCACCGCCGATGTGGTCGAAGTCTCCGAATTCGTTGACATGTTGCAACGTTACCAGGTGCAGGGTGTACCAAAAACCGTGGTGAACGACCGTATTGAAATGGTCGGTGCCTATCCAGAGCCTCGTTTCATGCAGGAAGTCCTCAAAGCAGTAGAGCCGAAGAAAGAGGCATAAAGAACGAACGAGAAGGAGATGCACATGGACAAGGCGACCTTCATTGAAGGTCTACGTAATGAACGTGCCGGGTGGGAAGCGCTGCTTGCCCAGGTCGGCAAGGAACGGATGCTCGAGCCAGGGGCAGCGGGTGCGTGGTCGGTCAAAGATATCATCGCCCATATCATGTGGGGCGAGCGGGAGATGATCGGAGTTTGCAAGCAACACGCCCTCGTCGGCTCAGAACTCTGGAACTTGCCTGAAGACGAACGCAACGCGGTGATCGTTGCAGAGCAACGAGACCGTCCTTTAGATGAAGTCCTTCACGAAGAAGAGCAGGTGTATGCTCAGTTGCTTGAAGCAATACAGGCACTCTCTGACGAGGATTTCAACGACTCCCATCACTTTCGTTACATGCCCGAAGAGTGGACTCCGTGGCAGATCATTGCTGGCTGTTCGTTTAGGCACTATCGTGATCATATGCCATCGATACGTGCCTGGCTCCAGCAAAAGGTCTGATGAACTTCAGTTCAAGTGTTAGAAGGTGAGTGTATCGAAAGGGCACTTCGGGTTTTTGTCTCGAAGTGCCCTTTCGATATGCTGCCTTTGCCCCTGGCCAAAGTGTGCTGGTGACAATTACCGTGCCATTCAATGATTGTACGCCTGGTTTATTCTTCTTCCGCGGGCCCAATCAATACACATACGATCACATGGGCACGCTAAATTGTCAGCAATCATGTGTTTGACACGCTGAAGCAACAACGTGGTGCATCGCCCTTTTCACACTGTTCCTGGACCGGTACCCCTACCAGCTCTGTAATCAAGGTCTCTGCCAGGCGGCAAACTTCAGGATGACCAGGTACGGCAGCCGCAAGTGGGCAGCTATATCCGCGGATACGATAAGTATGTTCATCAGACGTTTCTAGTTCTGTCATACCACCCAGATCATTGAGAACCTCGACGGCCCCAACGAGACGTGTACGCAGGTCACCTGGTGGGATATTCCACTTCGTCGCTATATTGCGCCCTACCTTGCGCAACACTATTTCCATCTCCCCAGGGCTCATTTGCTCGGATAGAACATCTAATAGCTGGTGAAGGACGGGGCCATACGCTTTCGGAAAAAGATACTCGGCTTCTGGCGTTAGATCGTAAACGTAGGATGGTTTACCACTACCGCGGCGCACACCCCGCTGCTGCACAATGCCATCTCGTTCAAGCGTTGCAAGATGTGCACGCACCGCGTTATCCGTGAGGGCAAGTTCCTGGGCTAATTCTTCTACTGTGTGATTGTTGCGCCGGAGCAGCGTCACAATTCTTCCCCGTGTACTTTCTAAAAAACGTTGGTTCAAGTTCGATAGTGGCATTCATCTCCTCCATTTCTGCTTCTCAGTGTAATCCATGCACAAGTAATTTGTCAAGCAAGTCAAGCAAATCATTGACTTTTGTCTTTCTCTGTCGAGTGTCCATAGCATAGGTCGCGTTTCTGCATGAGTGATGGGCGAGTGCTCACCGAACCAGCAACGGCGAAACAACCTTGTTATGACGTACGTGTACGCAATGGCCAGGTTGAGGTCAAGCGTATCGGAGATCATTGACCGCAAAACGCTCCGCTGTAAAGGGCGCAAGCAATGCCAGCACATTTCCTGTCACCACCAGTTCGGCAATACTTTTGCCAGTAATTGCGCTGAGCGCGACGCCGATGCTGCCGTGACCAACGGCCAATGTGACGTTCTGCCAGCGCGAAGCTTTGCCGAGGATGGGCAGGTTGTCGGGCGTTTTGGGGCGCAGCCCTGCCCACATTTGATCTATAGCAGCCCCTGCCAGGCCCGGCAACAGTCGTATCGCCGTCGCGAGCAGCCAGGCTATGCCGCCAGCAGTGAGATGTTTTTCAAAGCCGGCATCCTCCCTGGTGGCACCTACCACAATCGTCCCGTCATTTTTCGGAGCAAGGTAGATGGCCTCTCCAAAGATAATATGCTTAAGCGCGAGTGGAGCAGCAGGTTGCTTGAGGGCCAGCATTTGACCGCGCTGCGGTATAACAGGTAGCGCAATGTCGAGCAGGCTCTCCATGTCACAAGTCCAGGCTCCGGTAGCCACAATGACATGCTTACAATCTATCGCTGCCCCCTGGGACAGCCGTATTTTCGTAATGTTGTTTGTGTGGGAAACGGCACCAATGACTTGATGATGAGGGTAGAGTTCCGCCCCAAGGTTTACCGCAGCTCTTGCAAATGCTTTGACGACCTGAGGGGCGCTGATCTGGGATTCTTCGGGTGCAAAGATTGCGGTAGTGATATCGGGAGCTAACAGCGGTTCGCGCCACCTCGCCTCGTCACCCGTCAGCCACTGCATCTCTAGCCCCAGGGGCTGCCACGCTTGCATGCGCTTACGCAGGTTGGCTACATTTTTGGGGTTGCGCACAACACGCAGCGACCCGCTGCACTCATATGCCAGGTGAATGCCGCTGGCCTCCTCTAGCTCTGGAACCAGCGCGGGGAACATAGACCAGCTCGCCAACAGGAGGTCAGCCAGAGGACCAGGCCCGGAGAGCGAGCCCAGGGGCGCCAGCAGACCCGCGGCAGCGCTCGATGCCTCTGCGCCGATTTCGCCGGTGTCTACGACCGTGACCGCTACGCCCAATTTGCGCAGGCTATAGGCTATGGAGCAGCCGATGACACCTCCACCTATTATGAGGACGTCGGTTGTGGATTGCATCCTGTCTCACCTTATATGTTTTTTCGCTCAAGAAGAGTCTACGCTATCCTGCGATCAATAGCAATTACGCGCGAAAAAGAGCCTCGAGAGTAACCAGTGGAGAGCGTGGTTTGAACAGGACGACTCAAACCAAAAACGCCAGCATGATAGGTGCGCCTATAAGAAAAATGGTGAAAAGCGAAGCGTACCACGTCGGGCCTAACCATGCAAAATTTACAGGATACGAAGCGTGAAAGCCCCGCGGTTTGTATCCCGGTGATGAAACGCATCCTTTCTGATCCGCACTGCCTCTGTGGGTAACCTTGACACCTTTCTCTGGTCCTGCTATACTGCTCGCGAGCAGTAGAAAGCATGTTCTATGGAGGCTGAGCATGAGACATAAGCCAGCACCCTCGTTTATCCTCGCCCTGCCCTTGCAGGTGAACTCCCAGCAGGCGGCCCACCTGCATGCCCACTACGAATGCGCCCGTCAGCTCTACAATGCCCTGCTTGCTGAGGCGATGAAACGCCTCACGCGCATGAAAGCCGACCCGGCGTGGCAGGCTACCCGTGCCCTCCCCCGATCCCAGAGGAAGGCACGAAGCACAGCGTTTGCACACCTACGCACGCACTACGCTTTTTCCGAATACGGCTTGCACGAGGCGGCCAAGCGCTTGCGCACTGGTTGGATCGCTGAGCACATCGACAGCCTGATGGCGCAGAAGCTCGCGAGCCGGGCCTACCAGGCAGCCAATCGGGTGTGTGTGGGTCAGGCCCGACGTGTGCGCTTTCGCAGCAAAGGTCGAGGGTTGGACTCCGTCGAGGGCAAGACCAACACCTCGGGCCTGCGTTTCCACTTGCAAGCGCGAGAAGAGGGGAACCAGGGCTGGCTCAGCTGGAACGGCGACCAGATCCCGGCCCTGATCGAGTGGGGAGATGAAGTGGTCCACCACGGACTCCAGCAGCGCATCAAGTATGTGCGCCTGATCCGCCACCAAGCGTCTTCTCCTCAGGCACAGGGAGCCGACTGCCGTGGCTTTGTGTACTCGGTGCAGCTCATTCTTGAAGGTCATCCTTTGCAAAAACCCAAGAACCTGCCTGGTAAGGGAACGGTTGGACTCGACCTGGGACCATCCACGGTTGCCATTGTCTCTGAGGAGGGCTCAGCGCGGTTGCTCCTCCTTGCCGAGGAACTGGCTCCCGACGCGCGCAAGCGCCGCCGGCTGCAACGACATCTCGAGCGGCAACGCCGTGCCAACAATCAAGAGCATTACGATGAAAAAGGCCGCATCCGCAAACGAAGCAAAGGTCAGGGTCGATGCGTGTGGCGGGAAAGTCAGGGCTATCAGCGGACCCGCAGGCGCCTGGCGACGACGGAGCGCCGACTCGCCGCGCATCGCCGCAGCCTGCATGGCAAACTGGCCAATGAGATCCTGCGGCTCGGTGATGATCTACGCATCGAAAAGGTCAGTTACAAGAGCTGGCAGCGCTGCTTTGGCAGAAGTGTAGGGCTGCGTGCCCCTGGGCGCTTTGTAGACGCCATCAGGTGCGTGGTTGCAAGAACTCGCACCGCCCAGCTGCATGAAATCCCCACTTATCAAACCAAACTCTCCCAGTATTGCCATGCCTGCGGGACGTACAGCAGGAAAAAGCTGTCGCAGCGCTTTCACTGCTGCCCCCACTGCGGGCTCGGCCACGAGACGTTCATCCAGCGCGATCTGTACTCGGCGTGGCTGGCGAGCGTGCTCGATCCCATCAGACTCACCTTCCCTTCCAGGGGCCAGTTGGACATTCACTGGCAAAGCATGGAGGCGTGCTTGTCGGCCGCCCTGGAAGAGACCCAACAACATGCGAGTGCGCAGGGCATCCTGCGCCGCTTCGGTATCCCCGGAGTCAGAGCGTGTCGGCCCGCAGTCTTGGCTGCTCAGCACCAGAGCCGGTGATCGTTCCCCGATCCTCGGAAGCGTGTTGACCTCAGCAAGAACCCCTCGCGTTTCAACCGAGGGGGTCTCAGATGCACGCTATAGCCAAAATTCAATAATGATAGCAGCGCCAATATGGATCCAATGATGAAGGCACTCACATACGTTAATCCAAGTGCTTCAAATGAATTTTTTATGCTTCGAATTCCTCTACCGAGAAAATGCCCAATAACACCCATGGTAATACCAGGAACGATGAGGAGGAGAAAAGCGCGCACATAGTTCTCCAAACTGGAGTTGGTAGATGGCAATCCAGGAAATGAAACTGCACCGAGAAAAGAGAAAAACAGGAGCGCTAGAAGGACAATTAAGATATTTATCAGTACCCTTGCCATAACAATGCTCCTTACGGATAAACATATCCATGTGAATTACTCTCCTGTTTTAGACACGTATACAGTAGGGTTGAAAGTTACATTTCCCCGCAAAGTGAGGATAAATTGTCGGTTTTCTCACAGGTCTCTATCTAAAACGATCAGCATCCTTAACCCAAATGGGTGATTACACAACGTAAAGGCTGCTTGATTCGTGTAGATGATGGAGACTCTATTATCTCCTTTTTATAACAAAACATGTATTTTTTATTTATAACACAGCAATATTGTAGAAGCTTAGAATTACCTTAGAGGTTGTGTCTTTGACTATGCTTTTACTACTGCTGACTTGCATTATTACGGAGTTTTTAGTTACTTTATAAGCGGTAAAGGCACAATAATAAATGTAACCATGTTTATAACTATGCAGGACTCTTTCTCTCTTGCACCTTTGGGCGGCATATTTAGCGGAAAGAGGCAGTTTTTAACAGTAGGATTTATGAGAAAGAATGTATACAATCGAATTTCCTCGCTGTATCAAAAAACCTACCAGTGGACTACCGTCCCTGCACCCCTGCCAAATGGTTATCCCTTGCTTTATGTTTTGATTCGTTACTTGAGTTGAGAAGAAATACCTTGATGATCAGTGATACGAAGCTATGAAAAAGCGCAAAGCTGTCTTCCTCGACCGGGACGGAACGCTGGTTCACCCGAGGCACTATCCCTCTAGCCCGGAGGAGCTCCAATTGTATGCTGGTATTGGGCCAGGATTACGCGCGCTACAGAAAGTGGGATTCCGCCTGATCGTGATTACGAATCAGGCCGGGATCGCGCGAGGGTACTTCACTGCGGACGATCTGCAGCGAATGCATGAGCATCTTACTTCAGAGCTCGCACAGCTGGGTGTGCAGCTTGATGCAATCTACTTCTGTCCTCACCATCCAGATGGTGCAATACCTGAGTTGGCCATCCGTTGTGACTGCCGCAAACCACAACCGGGCATGTTACTGCGGGCTGCAGCCGATCTTGATCTCGATCTGCGCGCTTCCTGGTTTGTCGGTGATATCCTCGACGATATTGAAGCGGGGAACAGGGCCGGATGTTCGACTATCCTGGTCGATCTTGGCACAGAACAACAGCCAGGGCGCCCGGTACGCCGTCCCACCTTTGTTGCGCGCACTACACTGCACGCCTTGCGTATCATTCGCGCTGTCGAACAGCGCGGCTCTTCGATCGAGTTATCTTATCGTCCACCAAGCTGGCCCCTGGTTCCCACAATTGGAGTTGAGGCATGATGAACGATAAATCCTGGCACTCTGTCAGGCGGGTTCTGGCTATTCGCCTTGATAACCTTGGCGACGTACTAGTGACCACGCCCGCCATCCACGCAATGAAAGAGTCCCTGCCCTCGGCTGAACTGACACTGCTAGCGGGTCCTGTGGGAGCGCAGGTCGCGCGACTCAATCCAGACATCGACGATGTAATCGTCTACCAGGCGCCCTGGATGGACCCCTGGCATAAACTGCCTCAGGACAGCCAGCGCGAGCAAGAGATGATAGCAACCATTCGCGAGAAGCGCTTTGATGCTGCGATCATTTTCACGTCGTTTCGCCAGAGTCCCTTGCCCGCCGCCTACCTCTGCTACCTCGCGGACATTCCGCTGCGCGCAGCAGCCTCAATCGATGGTCCCGGCTCGCTCCTAACGACGCGCCACAAACATCCAGAGCGCATGATGCACGAGGTCGAACGCGGGCTTGACCTGGTTGCTGCTATTGGCTTTACCACAGACAACCGTGCGCTCGTTTTACAAGTGCCAGCGGAGGCCAGGAAGCAGATAGATGCTATCTTAGCAAGGCAGGGCGTAAATCGCCGGTGTCCGTTGGTCGTGGTACATCCCGGGTGCAGTATGCCGGCGCGCACGTATCCATGGGAGATGTATGTCGAGGTGATCGATCTGCTCGTAGCGGAGACCGGGGCAACAGTACTTCTCACCGGAGCAGAAGATGAGCGGGAACTCGTCAAGCGCATTGTGAGCAAGCTGCGCAAAGATAGCCGCCACGCAATCCATACTTTTGTGGGCACGCTGCCATTCCCCGCATTATGTGCGCTCATCGAGGTCGCCGACCTGACGATTACCAATAACACCGGTCCAATGCATATCTCCGCGGCGGTGAAAACTCCTGTAGTCGCGCTTTTTGCTCTGACTAATCCACCGGAGCAATGGGGACCATGGCAGGTCCCTCATCGTTTACTCAATGTCGACGTTCCCTGCCGCATCTGCTATAGCCGGGTCTGCCCCTATAAGCACGAGTGCCTGCGCCTCGTCACGCCAGAGATGGTCGTGGAGGCCGCGACCAGCCTCTTGCAGCAGCACTCATTCTTGATGGAGGTACTGGACTAATGCACGAATGGCTGGCCGCAAAACATATACTGGCTGTGCGCCTGGACAATATTGGCGACGTGATCATGCTTGGACCGGCACTGCGAGCTGTAAAAGAAACGTTACCGCACGCACGCCTGACCCTGCTCGCCAGTCCAGGCGGTGCCACCGCCGTACCGCTCCTACCGTGGGTGGATAATGTGATTACCTGGCGCGTCGTCTGGCAGGACGTGGGGGGACGTATTCCATTTGACCCGGCACGCCAGAGGGAGTTGATCGACCTGCTTGCCGAGCGAAAGTTTGACGCGGCGCTCATCTTCACTTCGTTCAGTCAAACGCCGCATACTCCCGGCTATGCCTGCTACCTGGCCGGAATACCCCTGCGCGCGGGAGAGTCAAAAGAGTTTGGCGGCAGTACCCTAACAACCGAACTGCGCGGTGCCGCCGATGAATTGCATCAGACTGAAAGAAACCTGCGCCTGGTCGAGCACCTGGGCTTTGTCGCCAGGGAGCGGAGACTCAAGGTCATCATCCCTGACGAGGCCGGCCCGGCTGTAACTTCGCTGCTGGAGCGCGTCGGGCTTGATCCCACGGCGCCGTTCATCCTCTTGCACCCGGGCGCAAGTGCACGTGCCCGTCGCTATCCTGCTGAACGTTTCGGCATCGTGGCGCGCCACCTCGCCAGGAGAGTCCTGCCCGTTCTGGTGACCGGGGTCGAACGGGAAAGCGCGCTGATAGAAGAACTGAGGCAGCACGCTCCCAATATCCACTGTCTGGTTGGAGGTACAACGCTGGCCGAATACGCGGCGCTAGTCGAGCGAGCGACGCTGGTGATCTGCAATGACAGCCTGCCCATGCACCTCGCAGACGCGGTGGGAACGCCGGCAGTCATCCTCTTTTCCGGTACCGACTACGAGGAACAATGGCGTCCGCGCGCGATATACCATACGTTGCTGAGGCGCCCTACCGCGTGTCATCCCTGCTACCTCTTCGAGTGCCCTATAGGGCTACCCTGTCTTGATATTGCGCCGGAAAAGGTCGTCGAAGCGGTGGAGGCATTACTATCCGAAATAGGGAAGAGCGACATGACACAGGCAACGTTGTTACCAGGAGGAAAGCTATGAGCAAACGCATTGAGCGAATTGCCATCTTCCGGGCCCTGTACCTGGGCGATATGCTGTTGGCCGTACCCGCGCTGCGCTCAATCCGTGCAGGTTTTCCTGATGCCGAAATCACCCTGATCGGGTTGCCATGGGCCGCTGACTTTTCCCGCCGCTTTTCGCACTATATCGACCGCTTTGTTGAGTTTGCTGGTTATCCCGGCATCGCCGAGGTCGAGGCTGATCCTGTTCGCACCAGGCGTTTCCTCGAAGATCAACGAACCTACGGGTACGACCTGGTCATCCAGATGCACGGCAACGGTCAAACAAGTAATCCATTCGTACTGGACCTCAAAGGACGTATGACCGCCGGTTATTACGAGAAAACAGAGAAGTCGTCTCGCGCGCGGCTGACATTCGGCATGCCCTATCCAGATCGTTGGCCGGAGGCGTTACGCAATCTCGGTCTGGCCAAACTCCTGGGATGCGACAGCAACTCAACAGCGCTGGAGTTTCCGCTCTTGCAGGAGGATCATATCGCAGCTACTAAACTGCTGCGTAAGTTGCTGCGAGCGCATCGACCATGGATTGGGCTGCACACGGGATCACGTTCACCGTCCAGGCGCTGGCCCGCCAGGTACTTCGCGCAGGTGGCGGATTACTTCGCCAATCGTTATAACGCGCAAATAATCTTGACAGGGAGCCTCGATGATAGCTCAACAGTACAAGAAGTAGCAGGGTGTACAAAGGCTCAACCGCTGAACCTTGCCGGTAAAACTTCCATGGGAGGATTAGCAGCGCTCATCAGCAAATTGGACCTCTTCATCAGCAACGATACGGGCCCATCCCATATCGCGAATGCCGTGGACACGCCGAGCCTCACTATCTTTGGCCCTGCCGACCCCCGGCGTTGGGCTGCACTGGATAAAGCCCGCCATCCTATCGTAAGAAAACCGGTCGAGTGCAGCCCATGCGGGTACTGGGAATGCCCCATCGATCACCGCTGCCTGGAATGGCTCAAGCCGGAGGCAGTCATCGGGGCGGCGGAGAAACTGCTTACGAGAGGAGAGGTAGCATGCAACGCTTAAAGATCTTGATCTGGCATATTCATGGCAGCTACCTGAACACATTGGCGCGCATCGAGGCAGACTGGTACCTCCCGGTCAAACCAGGCCGTCCAGAGGGCTACGGTGGGCGAGGCCGCACCTTCGATCTCCCCTCGTATATGCGAGAGGTACCGGCGGAACGCGTTCGGGACCTGGAGCTTGACCTTATCATCTACCAGACGCCGAAAAATTACTTCGAAGACCAGTTCGAGATTCTGAGCGATGAACAGCGCTTGCTCCCGAAAATTTACCTCGAGCACAACACCCCGAAGCCGGACGCCGTCAATACACGTCACCCCGTCGATGATCCCCATGTACTGCTGGTCCATGTGACGCACTACAACCGTCTGATGTGGGATAACGGACGCGCCCCGTCTGTGGTCATTGAGCACAGTGTCGCTATTGATCCCTCGATTCGCTATAGCGGGCATATCGAGCGAGGTATCACGGTCATCAACGGGATGCAGAAGCGGCCCCGCATTGCCGGGTATGACATCTTTCAACACGCGCAACACAGGACACCGCTTGAAGCTGTAGGCATGGGAACGGAAGAATTTGGCGGCCTTGGCGATGTGCCATATCGTGATCTACACCGCCGTGTCGCAGAGTACCGCTACTTGTTCAGCCCCATACGCTATACCAGCCTGCCGCTGGCTGTAATAGAAGCCATGACTATAGGAATGCCCGTTGTCGCCCTCGCGACGACAGAGCTGCCCACGGTCATCAACAATGGCGTAACAGGCTTTATCTCCTGTGATATCGACAAGCTCATCGACGCAATGCAATTCTTACTTACTAACCCGGACGAGGCGCGCCGTATAGGGGAAAATGCGCGTGTCGCGGCCGGCGTTCGATTTGGCTTGGACCGCTTCATTCACGACTGGCAGCATGCTTTCGCACTGGCGAGAAGCAATACCCGCTATGCCCATGTCGGATGAGGTCTTAGCTTGTCTCAGGCCTGACCAGAAACAGGAACCGTGTATGAGAAGAAGCCCGGAGGTGAGCCAGAGACTCCCGGGGCTCTCGTTGAGCGTTCATGTTCGCCAGGCCTTTATTGAGAGGAAGAACTTAGATGGATCGACTCATGCGTATAGCGTTTCTTAGCGAACATGCCAGCCCGGTAGCCTTACTTGGCGGCGCGGATGCTGGTGGTCAAAATGTCTATGTTGACGAAGTAAGTCGCAATCTTGCACGACGCGGGTATGCCGTCGATGTCTTCACGCGCCGGGATAGTTCTGACGCGCCTGAAATCATTGACTGGGCGCCAGGAGTGCGTGTTGTGAATCTGAAGGCTGGACCACCGAAGCCGCGTCCAAAGGATGAATTATGGCCATTCATGTCGCAGTTTCGCGATTCGTTCTTGCGCTTTATGGTGAGGGACGAGGCGCGTTACGACCTGCTCCATGGTAATTTCTGGATGTCAGGCTGGGTAGTTACTGAATTGCGGCAGCGCCTTGACATCCCCGCCGTCCAGATATTCCACGCGACCGGCAAGACCAAGCGCAGGCACCAGAAGAAAGTCGACACCAGCCCGGGTGATCGCATCAAGACTGAACTGCGTATTGTGCGCAATGTAGATAGGCTGATCGCGCAGTGTCCAGCGGAACAGGCTGAGCTGATTAACGATTACGAGGCAGATCCAGCTAAGGTCGTGGTTATTCCTTCAGCGGTCAATACCCAGGTCTTCAAACCTGTCTCACAGGCTGAAGCGCGCAAACGCCTTGGGCTAGAGCAAGAGGGCATGATCATTGTCTACGTCGGGCGCATGCTTCCACGTAAAGATATTCGCAATATCGTACGAGCGCTTGCCTTGCTGGCGCAGCAGAAAGAGAAGGGCACAGATTCGACGCTGCCGCAGGCGACACTGATGGTAGTTGGAGGAGAAACGGTAGAGCCTGATCCGGAGGCGACGCCCGAGATAGGAGAGCTACAGCGGTTGGCGGCGGAACTTGGCGTCTCAGAACGGGTACGTTTTATCGGCAAGCGCCAGGCTAACGAACTGCGCTATTACTATTGCGCGGGCGATGTCGCGGTCACCACGCCCTGGTATGAGCCGTTCGGCCTGACCCCTCTTGAAGGGATGGCCTGTGGTCGAGCGGTGATCGGCTCCGCGGTCGGTGGCATCACCTATACCATCAAAGACGGTGAAACAGGCCTGCTCGTGCCGCCGCGTAACCCCGAAGCGCTCGCCGCCAGCCTGCGGGAACTACTTAGCCAGCCTGAACGCTGTAAGCAAATGGGGCAGGCTGCGCACAAAAGAGTAGAGCGAGAGTTTACATGGTCAATCGTCGCCATGCGCACCGCCGCACTTTACGAGACGGTTCTAGCAGAACGCAGGCATGAGAGTCTGCCGGTAGATACGACACCCTTATCAATAGTGTCCTTGCCTAAAATACCAGAGAGCAATCCCTAGAAAGATACGAACATGGCCCTGGTTGATATTCTCATTCCGACCTATGGACGCAAGACTGGCCTGGCAGTCGTTTTAACCAGCCTGTTCGGCCAGACATTCGGCGATTTTAACGTCATCGTCTCAGACCAGACGAAAGAGGGTGAGACCTATCTCGAGAGTATCGAGATCCAGACATTAGCGCAGGCTCTCAGGTGGCAGGGGCACGAGGTGACATTGCACAGGCACCTGCCGCGCCGCGGATTAGCGGAGCAGAGACAGTTTCTGCTCGAGCAGAGCAGCGCGCCCTACGTTCACTACCTTGACGATGATGTCCTGCTCGATCCATCGGCGCTGGCACGCATGTTGAGTGTGATTCAGATTGATAAGTGCGGCTTCGTTGGCTGCGCGGCAACGGGTTTGAGTTATCTTGACGATGTACGCCCGCACCAGCAGCAGATCGAAATCTGGACGGGGCCAGTAGTCCCCGAGCCCTTCGAGCCCAATACCATTCCATGGGAGCGCCATAAAGTCAATAACGCGGCTAACCCACTGCATTTGGAGCAACAGCTTGTAACGAATGGCAACCTTGTACGCTACAAGGTCGCCTGGATAGGGGGAGCTAACGTCCTTTACAATCGTGCCAAGCTGCTTGATGTCGGTGGGTTCTCCTGGTGGCAGCGCTTACCCCCGGAACATGCCGGTGAAGAGGTCGTGGTCCAGTTCCTGCTCATTCGTAAATATGGCGGCTGTGGTATTCTACCAAGTGGTACGTATCATCTCGGCTTGCCGACCTCAATCGAGGACCGCAGGCACAATGCAACAGAACTGTTTGAGGAACTGGTTAAAGAATTTAACGTTCACCCGGCAGTACCGATGGGAGGAAAAACATGAACGATAACCCCCTACAAGGGAAAGTAGCCCTGGTGACAGGGGCAGGAAGTGGCCTCGGGGAAGCAACGGCCCGAGCATTCGCCGACGCGGGCTGTAGCGTTGTCTGTATCGACATCAATGGAGAGGCAGCGGAGCGGGTCAGGCGCGACCTGGCCAACCAGGATTCTAAAAGTCTCGCCCTCCAGTGCGATGTCAGCAATGCCGGAGCTGTCTTCAAAAGAGTCGAGGCGGTAGATGCGCATTTCGGCCGTCTGGATATCGTCGTCAATTGCGCAGCGATCGATCACACGCTCCCTGTCGATGAGATGACCGTTGAGCAATGGGACCAGGTGATCAATGTCAACCTGCGCGGGCCATTTCTGCTGGCAAAGGCGGCGCTGCCGCTTATGCGACGACAGCACTCGGGCCATATCATCAATGTCGCATCGACGGCTGCGACCCGCGCTTGGGCAAACGCCTCAGCTTACCATGCCTCTAAGTGGGGGCTGGTCGGCTTCAGCCGCGGGCTTGGCGTCGAGGGGCGAGCCGATGGCATCCGCGTGACGACGATTATCCCCGGCGGCATGCGCACACACTTTTTTGATCGTTTCACCGAACAGGGTATCCCCATGCCGGAGCAGCAGAACCTGCAAGACCCGGCCAACGTGGCAAGGGTGATCGTCTTCGCGACACAGGTTCCCCCCGAGTCAGCCCTGCAGGAGGTGATCATCACCCCTATGACCGAGACGAGCTGGCCATAAATAAAAGAAGAAAAAACCATGTCCACCATCACGCTTTTAGGTACGGGAACATGCCAGATTGAAGTCGAGCGGCGCGCCTCCAGCGTCTTGCTGGATTTAGAGGGCATGTATGTGCTCTTCGACTGTGGCCATGGCATTGTGCAACGGCTGTTGGAGGCGGGCGTCCGGCACAACCAGTTGGAGCATATCGTGCTCTCCCACTTCCACCCCGATCATGTCTCGGATATCATCCCATTTCTGCAAGCAGGAGCATGGTCGCAGCGAGACCCTCGCACGACAGATATTCATATTTATGGGCCAACGGGTGCTCAGAAGATTATCGATGGCCTGCTGCAGGTCTTTGGACCCGGTAGCCTGCAACAGCCCTCGTACAAGATTGTTGTGCATGAAATTACGCAGCAGCAGTTTGAGATAGGCTCCCATCGCTTCGATTTCGTCAGCTTGCCGCCGGCCGGCAATCATGGCCTGCGCTTTACGTGGAATGGCAAATGCTACGCCGTCACTGGTGACTCCCACTTTCACGATGATGAGATAGCCTTCCTGCGCGACGTTGATCTCGCCATCATCGATTCGGGTCATATCGAAGATAGAGAGATTGTGCAATTGGCGGTCTCCTCTCAAGCGAAGACAATTGTGTGCTCGCACCTCTACAGAGAAATTGATGCGAAGCAGTTACAAGCCCAGGCCGCCGGTGCAGGGTACCGGGGGACAATCCTGGTTGGAAGAGATTTGATGTCTTTCGTAATTTGATTATGGAGTCAAACCCACCATAGCACAAAAACAGGAAAGGATTATTTATATCATGGCAGAGACAATGAAAATCCAGGCGACATATGGTGCTGGCCAGTCTTTCAATATCGCGACAGGTACCGGCCACACAGTCACCCTCGATGGTGAGCATCACTCTGGCGCCAGTCCCATGGAATTGCTTCTGGCGAGCCTGGCAGGTTGCTCGGGCATCAGCATCATCTCCATCCTGCAGAAGAAGCAGGAAGACGTGACGCACTACGAAATACACGTCCAGGGTGTACGGGCAGCAGTTCACCCCCTGGTATTCGTGGAGATTACGGCAGAGCACATCATCACCGGTCACCATGTCCGCCCACAGTCTGTGGAAAGGGCAATCGAGCTTGCTGAGACACGCTACTGTGGCGTGAGTATTATGCTCGGCAAGGCCACACAGCTCAAGCACATCTATCGCATTAACGAGGCTGAGTAGGACAGAACCACAAGGGGACAGAGGAACCAGGACGATTCTTGCGGTCGCCCTGGCTTCAGACTCGATTGTTTTCTCTGTCAACATGTAAATTTTCTCCAACAATTTGAAGCTTATCACCAAATCTATTGACAAATTTTACTAATATATGCTAATATTACCATGTGGTTAACGATAAACACCAAATTCAAACAGATATTGACCAGGCACCTGGCGAAACGTTCAAACATTGATGCTTCTTAAAGAGGCCTATTATTGGAGAACCAGCGACGCATCATTGAAACGTAAGGGTATCCTTCACAGGTACCCTGAATTGGTGGCATCGGCATTTAGAAGAGAGAGATCACTGTTAGATATCTCCACAAAGGAGTATATGCATGCATCAACTGATTACGAAAGACCCTGTGAGTGGCGGTGAACTGATCGTCACCAGGCTTGAATGTCCCGATAGCGGTATCGTCATCGAGGGACAATTCAGCCTGGGGTGGATTGGCCGCCTCTCTCGCGAGCAACTTGACTTTGTTGAGATGCTGGTCAAGTATCGCGGCAACATTCAAAAATTAGCCGCTGAAATGGATGTTGCCTACAATACTGCGCGCAGCCGCCTGGACGAAATTGTTACCGCGCTTGGTGGCGCACCTGAAAACGATGGACGTGCTGATCGCCGCGCCATTCTCGACCGCCTTGCCTCTAAAGAGATCAGCGTAGAAGAGGCAATGCGCTTGATGAAGGGTTAAATGGATGGCAGCCTCAACCGATGAGCGCAACCGAATACTGCACCTTGTCGAAGCGGGCAAAGTGACAGCTGAAGAAGCCGCACGCTTAATGGATACACTCGATTCGCAGCAAGATCCCATTAACGAAAGCAGGCGTAAACGCACAGTGCGGGTGCGTGTGACGAACCTGGCTACCAACCGGCAGAAAGCCACCGTGACCATTCCCGTGAGCCTCGTAGAGGTCGGCCTGCGCCTGGGAACACGACTGGTACCACAGATTCGCGGCAGCGCACTTGAAGACTTGCTGCGCGCCAGTGAAAGCGGTGCCACTGGCCGGCTACTTGATCTACAGGACCTGGAAGAGGGAGAACGTATAGAGATTTTCGTCGAGTAGCGAACAGAGATAGCATTACATATGGAGGATTCAATGGCCCAACAAACATTTTCAGTTGGCAAGGCGCCACGAGTAATCATCACACGGATTGGTGGCGACTTGAGTGTGCGTACCTGGAAAGAACAGGCAATCAGCGTTGAGACTGAGGGCCATGGAACTGTTGCAGGTATCCACCCGGAAGGTGACACACTCACCATCATCGATTGCGACAGAGATATCAAGCTGATAATGCCTGAAGACGCGGGCATCAAATCATCAAACGTCAAAGGTGACGTAGCGATTGAGGGGATACGACGAGTTGAATTAGAGAGCATCGCTGGCGATGCCACAATCAAGAATGTCAGCGGTGACGCTGGGCTGGAGAACATCAGTGAAGCCGTCGATTTAACGAACCTTGGTGGAGACCTGACCGTTACCAATACCCCCATCTTACGCGTTCGTCACAGTGTTGGCGGGGATGCCGTCCTCAGGAACATTGCAGTGATAGAAATTGAGACCATTGGTTCTGATCTGACGGTAGCAAGAGCAGAGTCCGTCATGGTCAGCACCGTTGGTGGCGATTTGAAAGCGGAGGAAATAGCGACTGCGTTGCGCTGTGGTGTCGTCGGTGGTGACAGCGAAATCAAAGGGAGCGCGCGCACCGGCATCACAATTGGTAATGTTGGCAGCGACTTGAGTGTCAGTGGCGCCGCTTATATACAGCTTGGCAACGCGGGCGGCGACTGCTCGCTGCGTGATGTACAGGGTGATGCCGAACTGGGATATATCGGCGGTGATGTCAGCTTCAGTGGCGTCGGCGGCAACGTACAGGTCGGTCGCATCGGAGGGGATGCGTCTTTGAAGGGATTACAGGCCAGCATAGAGGTTGGCAGCGTCGGGGGAGATCTTTCGCTGCAGGCCGCTTTTCCGGTTGATAGCCGCGCACGCCTGAACGTCGGTGGCGACGCCGTCGTTGTATTACCGGACAACCCGAATTTGAGCATTCAAGCCAACGTCGGGGGTGATATCAGTGGCCGTTCTATCATTGCCAGCAGGAGTGGGAAGATGATCAGTCTGAACTACGGGGATGGCGCAGCTCACCTCGAATTGAACGTCGGCGGTGACCTGGCGCTGCGCGGCGGTGGTGATCCCCGTAATTCCAGCAGCACGAGTGGCTCCTGGGGATGGGATGAATTTGGACGTGAGATGTCCAGCTTTGGACTTGAGATGAGCAAGCTAGGCCAGGAATTGAGCCGCGAGATAGCCGCGGCTTTTAGCGAAGCAAGCTGGTCACAAGGAGCCGATATTGCCGATTCAATTGCCCGCAAAGCCGAAGAGCAGGCACGTCGCGCGCAACGCAAAGCAGAAGAGCAGACACGCCGTGCCAACGAGCGAGCATCTCGTATCAACGTTCGTTTCAACGATCGCGAGTGGCGGCTCGACCCCGAGCGGCTGGATCGCATCAAAGAACAGGCACGCCGCGCCGCCTCCGAAGGGATAAGTGGTGCGCTTGAAGCTGTGGAACGGGCCGTGAGTAATCTCGGAGTGCCAAAGACACCACCGCCACCAAAGCCGCCAACGCCACCAGCACCGCCACATGGTGTGCCGCCAGTGCCGCCACAACCACCTTATGCTGCACAGCAAGGGACGGACCACGGCGAACAGGAAAGTCAACCAACAGCGAATGGGGATGGGGACGCCAGTGCCACGACATCCCAGCCAGCGCCCGAGTATAATCTCGAGCAGGAACGCGAGGCCATTCTGCGCATGATCGCCGAGGGGCGCGTTACTCCTGAAGAGGGAGACCTCTTGCTGGAAGCGCTGGGGAGCTAAGTTGTTATTCGGCGCAAGCAGGCGGGCGCGTTTCTCCACAGGAAACGTGTGTAAATCCCAACATTAAACTGGCGAAATCTGTACAATTATCCTGGCCGATCTCACGATTTTTTAGTGCTCGTAAGCATCTTCACCAGAAGAATTGTTGGGAAATGACCAGTTCAATGTTGGGATTTACAAAACCAGCCATCCGCGAGCATAGCACCAAGTGCGTTGCGTCCTTCATGCAGAAGGTTGGTGACGTCGAATATCTGATAGCGTAAGCGATAGTGGTAATCAGTCCATCCTGGGTCCAGAACGGAATCGCCAACGGTGATACCATTGATATGCGCCTCGTAGACCCCCAATGCTGTCGCGTAGAGCCGCGCCTTCGTGACACCGGCGCGAACTTCGAACGTGCGGCGTAGCAGTGGTGCAGGTTGTGACCGAGAAGTGCCCTCTTCCCAATTGGGCGTCACGAAGTGAGCCGTCCAGTCGCTGGCATGAAGTAGCCCTGCCTCAACAAAAGAGGGCATACTCCATGCAGAGGGTTGCCCATCGTTCCCCCAAACGCGCACGCGCACCATGAGTCGTTCGCCGGACGAGAGCGGTGCGAACGGCCAGGACACAAACACCGATTGATCGGACTCGACCCGGCCTGTCTGTTCCCGGAGTCGTTCATCGACCCCATAAGCCTCAATCTCATAACCGGTCTGACGCCACCCAGCGGTTGTCGTTGCGACGATCCAGGACAATCGAGGTCGCGCCTCGCCTACCCCAAGCGCGTCACGGTAATGCTCGAAGCGAACATCGGCTATAGTGGTCTGAGCCTCTCTATCGTCCTGGATCGATCCTTGCTGTGTCATCATATCTCTTTCTTCTGCTTTTGTTCAACGAGCTTTTCGTCTCCACAGCAGTCGTCAAAGCCATCAGCCTTTCTTCCTTGTACTTGTTGCTCCTTCATGTCCCCCTTTGGGACCGTGAGAGCAAGCGAGATATTCCATCAATCTTGAATGACAGTATAGTGGATGGGCGAGACCTCCATCATTCCAGTTGGATGGAGGCTCGCCACTACAGTATCACCTCTGATCTCTGGACCGATCACCAGAAGAGCAGCCATGGCAGTATGCCACAGCGTACCAGGGCTGCTAGGTAGCGACACTGAAGCCCTGCTTTTTCATGAAGGTAACCGTACTCTGCTGCACCGCGTTCAGGGCATCTATCAGGGTCCCATGGCCGTCGACCGCATTGGCGAAATTGTCCCCCATGTCGGTGTAGACCTGGTTCATGGTCGGTCCCCACTGGAAATTGACATTCACCTCCGTGGCCGCTTTCTTGAACAACTGGTAGATGCTCTGGTTCCCATAGAAAGGCTGGGGGGCGTTCACCTGAGGCGAAGCTAAAAAGGCTTGATTGGCCGCCAACCCCCCATTCGCATTTATTTGCTTAAGGCTCTGCTGATCGCTAAAGAGCCAGATGGCGAACTGGGTGGCCTCCTTGGGATGCTTCGAACTCTTGAACACGACCGCGCTAGACCCACCCCAGTTCCCATCGACGCTTTGGCCCGCCTGCCATTGCGGGATCGGCGCAACCCGCCACTTGCCAGCGGTCTGTGGAGCATTTGCGTTAAGCACAGCGGGACCCCAGGCTCCCGAGATCCAGGTGGCAACGGCACCAGTCTGCAGGTCATGGTACCAGCCATTGGCGAAGTCCGGCTCGGTCTTGACCAGCTTCTTGTCGAGCAAGTCTTGCCAGTAAGAGGCGACCTGTTGGGCCGCGGCGTTATTGACGGAGACTTTCCAGGATTGGCCATTGATGGTGAACAACTGCCCACCTGCCTGCCACACCAATCCAGTGAACCAGCCTGGTTGCCTGGGCGGGAAGTCAGTGATGTACTCATTGGGATCGGCTGCATGCAGTTTCGCTGCATCATCAGCAAACTGCGCCCAGGTCGTGGGGACTGGAATATGATACTTCTGGAAGATGTCCTGCCGGTAGTACAGGCCCAGGGGGGCCATATCTCCCGGAATCGCTATGATCGCATTGCCCAGGGTCACCTGATGCCAGGTCCAGGGCACAAACCGATCCTTCACCGAATTCGCTCCATACTGTGACAGGTCGACGAGCGCACCCGTGCTCTCAAAGGTTGGCAAGACCTGGTACTCGATCATGCCAAGATCGGGCTCATTATTGGCCTTGATGGCCGTATACAACTTGTCGTATTCTGCCGGGCCTGCCCCGACATTCTGCGACGTGACATGAATGTTGGGATGGGTCTGATTGAAGCGCGCGACCACCTTATCGATCCCTGGTATCCAGTTCCAGAAGGTCAAGTTCACCGGACCAGAGGAGGTGGTACTCCCACTGCCACCACAGGCAGCCAGGGGAACCATCATGACCAGTGCCACGCTGACGATGGCGAATCCGAGCGCCAAGCGGCGCTTCCATTGAGGAAAGGAAAGAGGTTGCATAGTCTGAGTACTCCTTTGTAAAGTAAGAGAAATTGCAGTTACACTCGCTGTCTGATCTACGAAAGCCTACCTACGATCTGTCACTAACGGCATTAAAATGAGTAAAGAGTGGAAACTCATAAGATCGACAAAAATCACATGAGACGAATGCCTGCTTCTCCACCAGGATGGTCAAGTACAGATGTCCTGTTGTTAATACTTCCTTTCTTCCAGTCAGCAGACAAGGGAACCGCTAGCCAATCCGAAAAAGTCATAAGGGCAAAATTTTTAGAGTCGCGAGGGATGGAGGGAAGGATGGGTTTTCTGTCCTCCTACTGTATCGAAAAAGTCCTCTAACACCAGTTTGGCCATACCAATACTGTCTCCATCTCGTCCGAGCTGACTCAAACTGATTTCTGCCACCTCGCAAGGGAGTTTGAGCGCGTATTGCCTGGTCGCCTTACGGATTTCCGCTAAAGCGAATTGACCCAGTTCCAGGCCTACCCATCCACTCAAAATAATCCGGTGCGGGTTAAACAGGTTGATCAAGTTGGCCAATCCTGCTCCCAGGTAACGAATGGTCCCGTCAAGCACCTGATTGGCAACCATATCATCGCGGCTGGCCATGTGGATCAAGGTTTGAATAATGCCAAACTCATCACCCATTTGCAATGCGGGATGGGTTGCATCAAGCTCGTGGAGACGGCGGATGATCCCTAGTGATCCCACATAGGCCTCCAAACATCCCAGGTGTCCACAGCGGCAGGCCTCTCCATCTAGAGCAATAATCGTATGCCCCCATTCCCCTGCACTGTTCGTCGATCCACGATACAACTTGCCCTCACGGATAATTCCGGCACCCACCCCTGTGCCCAGGTAAACAGAAACGACGATTTCTGTCGCAAAATGCGGATTGCGGTCAAACTCGGCGAGGGCCGTTGCTTTGGCACCGTTATCTAAATGCAGAGGGAATGGAAAATGGCGTGCCAACATCTCTTTCAGTGGAACAGGTTCCCATCCCCAAGCTGGAGCAGAAACAAGCTCTTCCTCGGTGTGTTCGACAATCCCAGGAAGTCCCAGACCCATCCCCAGAATCTTATCCGGCGTGATCTGCTCTTTTTGCAAGATAAACGCGACCCCTTCAAGAAGACGATTGACCACCTCGGTGGGGTTATTCTCCTCGCTTGACAAGGGAGAACGAAACGTAGTGAGTCGGTGCAATCGCAGATCAAAGAGCCCCATCGTGACGCCGGTCTCCCCAATTCCCCCCCCAAGAACATACCCATAGTCCAGATTCAAGGTCAGAATGGCCCTCCGTCGTCCTCCCTCTGACGCTGTAAATCCAGCTTCCAGCACAATGCCCTCAGCCAAAAGGTCGCTAACCACATTCGTCACCGTTCCCGCACTTAAGCCGGAACGCTGACTCACCTCAAGCCGAGTGGCAGCTTCACTGGTAAACAAAGTCTGCACGACTGTGCGTCGATTGATGCGTCGAAGGTCACGTGCCGTCGGATTGAGTCCCTTTGTCGGATTGAGATCTTCTCTGCTCTGCATCTCGCCATTCCCATTCATTTTAAGAGTTAAATTAAGTATTATCCTTTCAAGAGTATAGTCAAGAAATCTTCGATTGTTAAGTCCTTGAGACAGCCAATTTTATGTGTTGCATTAAGACTTAAAATAAGACGAAAATAGAATGAGGAACGTCTATGATTCAAGAGCACGACGTGGTCATCACTCGAAAGGCTTTTCCAGCGGATTTCGTCTGGGGGCTGCAACGGCTGCCTATCAGATTGAAGGAGCGGTTCAGGAAGATGGACGAGGTCTGAGTATCTGGGATACGTTTTCCCATCTCCCCGGCACGATAGATGGGGGAGATACTGGAGACATTTGTCATTTATCCTTTAAAAAGGATCATTTTCCAGATAATTTGCCACGCTGCCAAGCGCTTTCAGCGCATTGGTTCTCTCACATAATCTGGCGTGACATCGGAAGGACTCCTTTTTCCATTTTCTGTCTCCCTCCTCCGTCAGATCTCGCAACTCATTCGCCAAGATAGATGGGAAATGCGCCAAGAAATGCCTGAAAACGGTCGCATTTCCGGCCCATCTCAGGTATACTTGCTCTTGAGAGAGCAAGAGACACGCGCATTCAACACGACTCAAGGGAAGACGGTCATGAGAATGACGCCCGAAGCATTCCATACCTGGAGCCAGCGCCTTCGGTTGAGTTCCGAAACCGAAGCGCTCATCGCATCCATTCGGGAGTCCCCTCCGATTCGCCGGGTAAGTGGGCGTGCCGGTAACATTACCCGACGTTATCCGAGTCCCAAAATGGGAGTCTCTATCCAGTTTGAAAGCGATCGTGTGGAGTTCTGGGCGATTTACGTATTGGGACTAGGATCACAGCAAAAATCTATCAGAGCGTCTTTTTGTTCTCACTGTGTCGATACTGATTATGCCTAAGCAGGGTGATTGCAGCGCAGGACAAGCTTTTTCATGGCTTTCATGCACGTTTTGAGAGCGTTAGGAGTGGGGCTTATGGATCGATTTAAGCGTGAAACTCCTTGTGATAGATTTTTGCAGTGAGTAAGGATAGGTAGGGCCTCGCGGCCTTTCCCCCCTTCCAAACCGGACAGGTGCCTTTCAACACATCCGGCTTTCCAGTTTGATCTGGCTACTGGGAGGCGGCAAGCTGGTGGATACTGTCATCCACTCCAGGGTGCACCAGTCGGAGCACAGCACAACCTGTTGCATGGGGTCCCCCGCTCTGCCGGAGAACAAGGCCCCATTCCTCTTCCCGTCATCTGCTTTCCCTGATTTCCTTGGTGGTCCTCTGTTCGTTTGGATCTCCCCTGGCGGACCTTCACCCTGTCTTTCCCATGACAGGAAAGCGTTTGGCTCCTACGCCGCCTCCGTCCGCTCTACCGCCCACTGGCCTTCTCGCGGCTCTTGCGAGCACTGGCGGTATGAGCGTTCCCTGATTTCTTCTCGAGAAGTGAGAGCAACCCGTAGCTGCCTGCTTTACGCCGGGCGGACGATGAAGTAGTGCTCATTGGACTAGGAAACCAATGGGCCAGCCGCCGTGCCATTTTGGCTAGGGGGTTTCAGCCATTTCCCCCTTCGTGAGTCTCGACGCTTCCGCAGATTCCTTCGCGGGGCAACGCCCCATTCGTCAACATAGGTCGCAGGGGTAGCCCGATGGCCCGTTCGGCTCGGCCCATCCAGTACATTGGAAGCTCGCTTCCCACCCCCAGCCGTGCCACGACTGGACGCAGGCCGCTTCCCCCTCGTACCACTACTCAAGTACGGCTCGTTAAGCAACTCCTCGATAAGCAAACAGGCGCACTCCTAGTCCTACCTCAAATTCGCGGGAGTGTGTCGCGCGTCGGTCACGGTATTCCGCGCGTCTCTAGCGATGGCATCATGGCGCTTACGCCTGTTTTCCTACAGCGCCTCCGCTGCGGTACAAGCCATGGAGGGTCGTTCGCTCCTCATCGGCAGCGCCTTACGTTCCGACTTCACGCGCAACCGGGGGATTCTGAGACGAGGAGGCGCTATTCAACGCCGTCCAGGCAGCTAGAGAGTCCATGTAGTCTCTCCAATGCACAATTTTTCTTTTCTCGATTGTTACGACCGAGATGAGCCTGTTGTCATAGGGCATACCAGTCGAAAGAATCTTGCCGTGTACTTCGTATTCGAGGATGACGACGCGACTATCTTGCGAGCGGTGCACAACAAGTGAGTCGCCGGAGTGAAGCTTGATCGTCTTGCCGTATCCGGAGAAGCTAGCCATCAGATTGGCTCGACCTCGAATCGTCAGAGGCCAACCGGGGAAGTTATAGCGGAATTCGAAGAACGCGTCATCGGCAATCGTGTCGAAATAATGTTCGCCATCAACGAGTCCGCTTAAACCCTTCTGGATAATTTCGAAGAAGGGATTCAGGGCTTCAAAAACTGCATACTCGGCTTTTTGCATCAATAACTCCTATTGCTTGGGAAATCTTCATCCGCTCCAGAAGCGATTCTCTGAGACAGCTTCATAGCTTAGCAATCATCGAATCACCAAGATTGTGCCAGACTCGTGTAATTCCAACATTTATTACACTATAGGGTTAGCTGCCGCAAGGCACAGACGCCAGTTAAGGCGTCTTCCAGGCGGAAACTCTGGCTGCTGCCCTAATCGCACAAAATCGTGAGAGGGTGGAAGTCGGACAGTTCGTCTTTATGACTGAACATCGCGTTACGAGACTCTAATCACGATTTTGCCGAAGTGTCCCCCACTCTCCAGGTAAGCCAGTGCATTTCTTGCCTCAGAGAACGTGAAAGTCCGATCTATTATCGGTCGCACTTTACTCACTGTGATGGCGCGGTTCATATCCTCGAACGCGGCCCGGCTGCCAACGGTAAAGCCTTGGATATGTACGTTCTTTGCAATGAGGGGAGTGACACCAACCTCTTGAGCCCAGCCCGCGAGTACCCCAATAAGACTGATTTGGCCCTCGTCGCGCACTGCATTGATTGATCGGGCAAGCGTGCCTGCCCCCCCGACTTCTATGACACGATCCACACCGACACCGCCTGTCAATTCGAGTACGCGCATGTCCCAGTCTGGTATAGTCCGGTAGTTAATTCCTGCGTCGGCACCGAGCGTACGTGCCTTATCCAATTTCTCGTCGCTGCTGCTGGTGATGATCACTCGACCACCAGCCGCCTTGGCGAATTGCGCTGCGAACAGCGACACGCCCCCTGTTCCCTGCACAAGAACCGTCTCTCCCGGCAAGAACCCGGCCCCGCCTGTCAACCCGCGCCAGGCTGTTACGCCCGCACACGGCAAACATGACGCCTCCTCGTCGCTCAGATGGTCAGGCGCGAGTACGAGGCCCTCGGCATCTAGCAAGGCGTACTCTGCAAGCAGCCCATCGTAGGTGCCGCCCAGCGCGACGTCTCGCTTTGCCAGCGAGGTAGGGCCATCAATCCAACGCTGGAAGAACGTGCCTATCACACGATCTCCAACCTTAACGCGCGTAACACCCTCACCGAGCGCCACTACCTCCCCCATGCCATCCGAAACTGGAACCACGGGCTTGGTAACGCCAGGATATAAGCCTTTAAGGATGAGAAGGTCTCGGTCATTGAGCGAAACAGCTTTGACCTTAATGAGAACTTGCCGAGGCGCGGGCGTCGGCTCTGGCCTTTCGTCTATTGACAAACCATCCAGGCCCGCTCCTGGCTGTACCTGATAAACCTTCATTGAATTTCCTCCATGATGGACTTGGGTAATGCTTATGGAATCGTAGCAAGCACGCACTGCCTCTACTTGAGCCATTATTACCCATGCAGAATAAATTCACAAGTACGCACATTTATGTGCTATACTTACAAAAAGGGTACTAATGGTTACAAAGAGGGTACGACTAGTTATGAACCGTGGAGAAAGTTATCGCAGTGAGAGAGGCGGCCCCAACGACGACTGCCCGATAGAAGCAACCCTGGACATAGTGGGCGGCAAATGGAAGGTACTGATCCTATTTTATTTGATGAAAGGAACCGTAAGGTTTGGTGAATTCCATCGGCTGATCCCAAAGATCACTCAGCGGATGCTGACCTTGCAGCTACGCGAGCTGGAGGAGGACGGCGTAGTCCACCGGGAGGTGTACCGCCAGGTGCCGCCGAAGGTGGAGTACTCCCTGACAGAGTTTGGTAGGAGCTTGGAACCAATTCTAATACTGATGCGTGATTGGGGTGTAACGTACAAAGAGAGGCTTGCCAGGATTACAACTGCCGCTGCCGCCCCCCCTGACACGGAAACACAATAACGTGCTGATCGTCGGCAGGGGATAGAGCGGGACTTCGAGGGCTTCGCCCACGCAATCCCCGCTATTTCCCCCTCCTGGTTGGGAATTTTTGCATAACGCCCCGAAAAGGTTCAATCCAGAGGTACGCAATTTTCTCTTCACCTCAGCCAAAATGCGCAATTATTTCGCACTCTCAGCCTGTGTTAGTCTCCAGATCTCTTGTCGCTCTCTGGCAGAGAGCGACAAGTACTCCAGCCGTTGCCGCCTCACCAACTCGCAAGCAGGCAATGTGAGTGTATCTGTGAAGTATTCACAGATACACCGGAGCGGGCAATACAGGTAGATGATTGGGTTTTCAAAATTTGCTATCTTGACTCCTCGCTCAGTGTAAATGTTGGAATGAAGTTGTTGGAGTTTCACCAATTATCCTGGTGAGAGCGTTTTTCCTCCTCTGGCTTGAGGAGTCAATTTCTGGGGAGTTGGTCAAGGAAGAGCACCCTCTGATCAACAGCTTCATTCCAACATTTACGGTTATATGGTACACAGTATCTTCTCGTCAAAAAAACACCGACAGTCCATCTGGAGCCATCAGTCCAAATGGGCAAATATTCGCAGGAGGTTATGAGAATGGTGTCATCAAACTCTGGACGCTTCCCACTGCACAGCTTCTGTATACCTTCGTGGGATATCAGTCATCTAATTATGCTCTCATCTTTAGCTCCGACGGGCATCGAATTGTCAGTATGGGATCAGATCACAAAAGCAACAAAGGCTATGTAAAAGTGAGTGACCCTGCTGCGATAATCAAATTCTGGGAATTGGATGGATGAGCATAATTTCTTGCGAATTTTTGCCATCTTGGTAAGAATCTATGAAAGTCACCCTTATCTTCAAAAACTCACTATGCCATTTTATGGTTTCAGAAGATCATCCTCCTTCCAGAGCGGACTCCAGCAATCGCACGCCATTTTACGCGAGAGAAACCGATCGTTTCGTCACCTCTGGGCCTCGCCAAATAGATGAGATAAGATGTTACGCCACTTTATGAGCGAGAGATTTGGCTTAAAAAACGCCTCGGCACGCTTCTCAAGCCAATCATGGGCAAGATTTATGATACAAAAGCGCCAGGATATCGAAGAAATGACAACATTGCTTGTGATCACTCTCATCGCTATCAGATTGAACTGGTCATTTCCCAACAATTCTTCTGGTGAAGATGCTTACGAGCACTAAAAAATCGTGAGATCGGCCAGGATAATTGTTCAGATTTCGCCAGTTTAATGTTGGGATTTACAAAACGTGCTCGCCTGCTTGCGCTGAATATTACTTTACCAATCCTTCCAATGCATCGACCAACCTATCAATCTCAGCCTGCGTATTATAGTGTGCCAACCCAACCCGCACCAGGCCGCCTTTCTCTTCGAGTCCCAATCGCTCCGTAACCGCGAGAGCGTAGAAGTTCCCGTCCCACACGTTGATATCCTCGGAGGCCAGAGCCTCGGCGAGGGCGCGAGGTGTCCAGCCATGCAGCGTAAAGGAGAACGTTGGCACGCGCTGCTGCAGCCTACGCGGGCTGGTGATGCCGCGGATCCGCAATCCAGGGATTGAGCCAAAACCTTCAAGCAGAGAGTGATTTAGTTCCAGTTCATAGGCTTCGATGGCGACCATGGCCTGTTTGAGGGCAAGAGCGCGCCCACTGAAAGAAGCTTGATAGTTCGTTGTGTATTCGGAACCAAAGGTGTTACCCAGCCACGCAAAATACTCTATCGCGCCAAGGGTACCGGCGATCGCCTCAAAACTCTGTGTGCCCGTCTCGAACTTATCGGGGGGCAGATTTCCCGCGGGACGAACTTTATACGCCATCAAGCTGTCAAGCAGTTCGTACTTGCCGTAGAGAATGCCGAGGTGAGGCCCAAAGAACTTGTAGGCCGAGCAGGCCAGGAAGTCACAGTCCAGCGCTTGCACATCGATCGGCCTGTGTGGGGCGTGCTGGACGGCATCCACGAAACACAGCGCGCCTGCCCGGTGGGCGAGCTGTACCACCCTGCTCACATCATTGATAGTGCCCACAGCGTTTGAGGCATAGCCGACAGCCACTATTTTCGTGCGCTCCGTGATTTGCCGCTCCATGTCCGCCAGGTCCAGCGTACAATCTTCCTCGTGAATATCGACCCAGCGCACCGTACAACCCCGCTCTTCGGCTATGAGTAGCCAGGGGGCGACATTCCCGTCGTGATCCAGGCGTGTCACCACGATCTCATCGCCTGGATGCAGGGTGCGTGCCAGGCTGCGACTGATGGAAAGCGTGAGTGTCGTCATATTAGGACCAAAAACAATCTCCTCTGGACGAGCGGCGTTCAGGAAATCGGCGACTGCCTGGCGCGCCTCGGCCACCGTGGCGTCAGATTCCCGGCTGGTGCGAAAGGCACCGCCGTGGTTGGCATTGGTCGCGCGCAAATACTGATCTATGCGTTGTATCGCTTCCCGGGCAATCTGTGTCCCACCAGGATTATCAAAATAAATGGTATCCGAGGCCAGGGCAGGGAAATGAGCACGTATTTCGTCCAAATTGAGCATGATATGTCCTCCTGAGGATATGAAGAAGCGTTGTGGCGGTTGAACAGCGGAAGCAGCCAACCTCTTCCCATTGTACCACAGGAGTTTATGAAGCAGGACACCCTTCAACCTTGTACCATTTTACCTCATTGATACGTACTAGAATCAGCGTTGCAATGAATGAAAGGAAACAGACCAAATGCAAACCCGACAGCTTGGTAACAGCGATATGCAGATCACTCGACTTGGCCTGGGGACCTGGGCCATTGGTGGAGGAGGTTGGGCGTTCGGTTGGGGGCCGCAGGACGATGAAGCATCGATAGCGACCATTCACCGCGCCATCGACCTCGGCATAAATTGGATAGATACCGCCGCTGTTTATGGCCTGGGCCACTCGGAAGAGATCGTGGCGAAAGCGCTCAAGGGGCGCTCAGATCGTCCCTATGTTTTCACAAAGGGTTCGCGGGTGTGGAATGACCAGGGCGAAATAACAAGCAGCCTGAAAGAGCAGTCGCTGCGGCGCGAGATCGAGAACAGCCTGCGCAGGCTCGAGGTAGATACTATCGACCTCTACCAGCTTCACTGGCCTAATCCTGACCCTGATATCGAAGAGGGCTGGAGCACCCTGGCGAAATTAAAGTCCGAAGGTAAACTGCGCTATATCGGCGTTTCGAACTTTAGCGTCGAACAAATGGAGAGAGCGCGGAAAATTGCGCCGATCACTTCGCTTCAAGCGACATATTCTCTCATCAAGCGAGATATTGAACGCGACATCCTGCCCTATTGCCAGGAGCACAATATCGGCGTTATCGTCTATTCACCGATGATGTCTGGCCTGCTCAGCGGAAAGATGACCAGGGAGCGCATCGACAATTTCCCAGAAGATGATTGGCGCAAACGTAACGAGGAATTCCAGGAACCGCGTCTATCACGCAATCTCAAGCTGGCAAGCCTCTTACAGGATATTGGCTATCCCTATAATCGCACCACCGCTGAGGTCGCTATCGCCTGGACGCTGCGGCACCCGGCGGTAACAGGAGCAATCGTGGGAGGCCGGCGCCCTGAACAGGTCGAAGAGATCATTGGAGCCGCCGAATTCCGCCTGTCCGAAAGCGAGCTTGAGCAGATTGAGAAGTTCCTGCAAGAAAACCCTTAAGGGACGGATAATGAGAGTAGTGTGCCCCAGCTAGACAATAGGCTCAAGATGTTGCGCAAACCACTGACTTGTCAACTCCGCCACCTGTTTTAGCGCGTCAGAAGCTTCAAAGAGACCTGCGCTGGAAGCAATGCTTTCCACCTTCTTGTTGGTCTCTGAGGCTATGGGCATATTTTGCAGCGCCTCGCGGTTCATTTGCTGCGCGGCGCTATCATTATCCCGCACCATGAGCAATGTTGGGGCCACTACACGGGTAAGATAGGGTCGAGCCAGGTCTATACGCCCCTCGCCCACAACGATAGCATAAACAAGGTCGGGGCGTTCAGCCGCTGCGATGAGGGCCGCGGCGCCCGTCGCACCACTCCCAAAATAACCGAGAGTAAGGTTCTGCGTCTCCAGGTTCACTGTCAACCAGTTGGAGATACCTATGATGCGCTGGTACAGTATACTCACATTGAAGCGGAAGAATTGCGTTTCACCGTCTAATTGCTCTTCGTCCTCTGTCAGCAAATGAACAAGCAATGTAGCCAGTCCTGCTTCATAGAGTGCATCCGCGAGCAAGCTATAAGAAGATAGTGGTTCTATGTGTTTACTGCCCTGTGCCAGTAAGACTATACCTCGTGCGTTTTGTGGTATGCTCAATTCGCCCGCGAGCTCAAGGGCTCCTGCCGCTACTTGCACCAGTCGTGCTTGCCTACCTCTCTCAGAAGACGGGCTCTCCATCATTTTTTCTCCCTTAACTGCAACTTTGACGCCGTTTTATTTAGCATAATGCAAGAGTATACAGGCATACAAGTCAACAACAAATGGCCCGATTGATGTTGCTTCCTACTCTGATAAAAAAGCACATTTGCTACATTCGCGACAAGTGCGACAAGTGCGACAAGTGCGACAAACAGCCAGCAGAGTGATCACATCGGGCCATCGATCAAGCTACCAGTCTGCCATTGACAGCGGAATAAGTGCTAGTATATAGGGAGTTGCCTATATACTGGCACCTACGAAATCAAACCGACCCACACGAAAGAGCTTGACGATGGCAGACTATTCGAGGTCGTTACTTAACGACAAGGCCCACCTGGTTGGAGAACCAGAAGTACTTCATGCTATAGATATCAAAAAGGCAAGCCCCTGGATACTGCTGGCGACGATCCTCGGCTCTAGCATGGCCTTTATCGACAACAGCGTTGTCAATGTTGCGCTGCCCAGGTTACAGGCCGATCTGAATGCGTCAGCTACGCAGGTCCAATGGGTTGTAGAGGCCTACGCGCTCTTTCTCTCAGCTCTTATCCTGGTTGGCGGTTCACTGGGCGATTCGTTTGGTCGCAAACGGATCTTTGCTATCGGTATCGCTCTTTTTGCCGTGGCATCCATAGGCTGCGGAATCTCGCAAAACATCTCGCAGTTGATTGCGACCCGTGCGCTGCAAGGGGTCGGAAGCGCCTTGTTGACCCCTGGCAGCCTCTCTATCATCCGCGCGACCTTTCCCGCTGAACAGCGTGGACGAGCTATCGGCATGTGGTCCAGTTTCTCAGCCATCACTACCGTTCTGGGACCGCTGCTGGGCGGTTGGCTGGTGCAGTATGCCACGTGGCGCTGGATCTTCTTTATCAATATTCCTCTGGCGGTAATAGTGCTGGTCGTCCTGTTCTGGCACGTTCCCGAGAGCCGCAATGCCAGTGGTAGGACTCACTTAGACTGGTCAGGGGCGCTGCTTGCCACTATCGGTCTGGGGACGCTTGTCTATGGCCTGATCGAATCGAACAACCTGGGACTTTCGAACCCGCTGGTGCTTGCCATGCTTACTCTTGGCATTGCGGCCTTGGTCGGATTTATCGTGGTAGAGCTTCGCAAGGCTCGACCTATGATGCCGCTGACGCTCTTCCGTTCGCACACATTTACGGGCGCAAACCTGGTGACGTTGATGCTCTACGCGGCCCTGGGAAGCACCCTTTTCTTCCTGCCCTTTAACCTCATTCTCGTCCAGGGCTATCCCCCCGCTGCTGCCGGGGCGGCATTTGTACCTTACACCCTCTTGATTTTTGGCCTCTCCCGCTGGTCGGGGGGATTGGTGAGCCGCTTTGGCGCTAAGCTGCCGCTTGTCATTGGCCCCTTGCTCGCGGCCACAGGCTATTTCCTCTTCACGCTGCCTGGCATCGGCGGCATTTACTGGACAACCTTTTTCCCGGCGGTAGTGGTCTTAGGACTCGGTATGGCTACAACCGTTGCCCCGTTGACAACCACTGTACTGGGAGCAGTGAAGGATCGTTACGCGGGTATTGCCTCGGGCATCAATAACGCAGTAGCACGGGTAGCGGGTCTGCTGGCTATCGCCGTGCTCAGCATCTTTGTCCTGCATACCTTTAATAGCAGTCTCGACAGCCGACTGGATGCACTGCATGTTTCACCCACGATACGGCAGTTGCTGGATGACCAACGAATCAAGCTCGCGGCCGCCCAGGTTCCGGCGACGGTACAGGGCACGCTTCATGCCGCGTTACAACATGCTATCGCCGCGGCTTTTGCGGACAGTTTCCGCCTGGTTATGTGGATTGGAGTTGGTCTCGCGCTCACGAGCGCATTATGCGCTTTCTTACTGGTTGAAGGGAAGTCCACTTCATAGAGCGAATAATCTACTCTAAACCTTCTTGATATCAAGAGAAGCCAGGTACTGGCATTCAACGTACGCCTGGTAGGCCCCGGCTGAGCCTGGAGCGTCGGTAGGTCCTCCATTGGGTGGAATAGTGCGGCCAATATATGCATCTCCCGCCAGCTGCTTCAATTGCAGCGCCGCAGTCATGACGGCAGGATCTGCAAGACTGGAGGCCTTGAGGATTTGCACATCATAGCCACGCATTTGTTGTATCCAGCTCTTCAAGTCAGCCAATGCATTGCTCACATTCTGAGCATGCTGGCGTAATGTGGCGTTATCTCCAGCGGTCTGACTTATCTTATCTACCTGTGCAGACAGAGCGTCGATGTAGCCTTGCTGCGTTGATGAGGAGAGGAGACCAACCGGCAGCGAGAGCATATCTGGGTATGAGGCCGGTAAATCTCCGCTGCTCCTCGCAGACCGGGAGCCATCGATCAGCTCGATGATACGGATTGCCTGGCGTTGAGCCAGCGCGTAGCCCTGCTTCGACTGGATACTGTCCACCACGCTTACAGCCTTGTCATTGATCCCCTTGATGGAGTCGAAGAGTCCGCTGATGAGGCTCGCATGGGTAGGGTAGCCGGGCAGAGAGTACAATACATGCTGGATATACGGGAAGGAAGCGGCAGGCAGATCGGCCTGATAGACTTTGGCGCTAAGCGTAGGTGTGGCAGGCGTGGAGGTTCCATTGTTTTCTTCAGTCACGAAGACACCACGGATAAACGCCAGGAGATTGCTATGATTTGCGTTCCCTGGATAGAGCAGCGTCGCGGAGCCATTTTGTAGCGTGAGAGTGCCCATTGGTATTGCCTGCCCCGAGACGTTCTGGAGCCAGGCAAAATAGTGGTTCCCTTGTGGCGGATCAGGGACGTTTTGCACTTCGATATGCAACATATCGTTCTTCCCAAGCGCATCATCCTGGAAAAAGACGTGTCCAACTACGCCGTTCGTTGAAGGAGTTGAAGCAGAACGGAATAAGAGACTGACCCCAAGCGAACCGACGACGACCAGCAGGAGGAGCGAACCGATAATTGCCAGCGCCACCGGCGATAGGAAATTTCTAGAGCGCAATTTCAAATCACCTGCTGCTATTGCTGACGACACCACAGAGGTCGCAGGAACCTTCATCGAAGGCGTCGCTAACCTGCCCCCGTTCTGCGTTTGCTGCTGAGGTAAGTCAACGCGCTGAGCGGCGGTGGTTCCAGGGATGGGTGCAGGTGTTTTCGGGTTCAATGCCAGGGGGACAGTTGTGGGACGCGTGTTTTCTCCTATTGTTTGTTTGCCCGGGTTCCCTTGCCCCGGCAGCGCAACATGTTCCGAGGAGATATCCGAGAGAGGTTGTGATACTCCCAGGAACGATGACATGCCATTGGCCGACCGGCGCACCTGGCGGCTGGGATCGCGCAAAGGCCCACTGTTCCTATAGAAAAGTGGCTCCTCGGATTTATTCAATGTCATTTGCGGTAAACGCTCTATGGAGCAAGCTTCGGCGACGGCTCTAGCCAGCAATGTTGCCGTGGCAAAGCGAGTCTTAGGATCTTTCGCCATGGCGCGCAGGATCACTTCTGAAAGTGGAAGGGGAATATTGGGGTTAATGAGCATGGGAGAGGTGGGTAGCGTATTGAGGTGATGCATCATGATAGCCATGCTGCTCTCACCTTGAAAGGGCAGTACTCCGGTACATACTTCGTAGAGAATTACTCCCAGTGCATAAATATCACTGCGCGGATTCGCTTCCTCCCCTTTCACCTGTTCCGGGGAAATATAGAGGGTGGAAACATTATTGTTATTTCCGGGGAGATGTGCAATACCGAAATCGGTGAGCATTGGTTCACCAGCGGGTAAATGCGTCGTGTTTTTTATGTCGAGCAGGATATTGGATGGCTTGATGTTGTTATGAACGATTCCCTGTTCGTGCGCATAATCAACGGTGGCACCAACGCGTGTAAAGAGATTCACAATCTCGGCGACAGGCGGGAACATTCCCATATGCGAGGTACGCTGGATACTCTTCACGAGCGTGGTTTGCCCCTCGATGTAGTCCATGACTATATAAGGGGTGGTCTCGTTGCTGGATTCCGATGGACGGGAAATATTGGCCTCGCGTACTTGCACAATGTTGGGATGGTGCAATGCCGTTATGCCTTGCCATTCTTTCATGAAGAAGGTAATGAAATTGGGGTCATTCTGAAGCAGATCGGGATGAAGCATTTTCACGGCAACATCCTGCCGGGATTGTCTATCAACACCTTTCCAGACCTCGCCCGTGCTCCCGTATCCAAGCAGTTCCTGCAACTCGTATTTTCCAAGGCGTCGTGGGGTTGCGTTCATGGTTCTTTTCCTTAACCGCAACAAAATTAACAAAATATTACTACAATCCCATCACTACCATACAACTTTTTAGACATGCGTTCAAGTGCCTGAGACTTTTTTCCCATGCTTTCGCCAGCAATGGAGGCTTCGCGACTTGTCGCAAAGTCAGGCAATTGATAGCGCGAACCAGGTTGCTCGTGGCTGCGTCATGAGCAATCTGAATAAAGCGTGAATACAAACGCGGGAAATATCACCGCAGAAATTATTTGAGTTATCCGCAACAATCACGTCAATATATTTAGGATAAATTGAAGCTTGTATATCAAAGTTATGGCATTCAAGTGTAAGGTGAAAGATGATGATGCTCGACTACTTGACATTCACAACGATATGCACGCTCTTGCTATTGTGGTGGGTAGCGCATCGTATTAGCCATCCATTCAAATGCACCTGTGGGTTCGAGACACGCTTCGTTTATAGATTCAAGAAGCATGTGCTACAAACTCATAAATGGGCCTGAGTGCTGCTCACACAAGAAGAAGTGATGCACGCAGCACAAACGCATGATTTGTCGTGTAGCCAGAAACGGCTTATCCCAAAAGAAATAGGTGAAGGAGAGCCATGCAAAAACATGGTATGAAGATACTTTCTTTTCCGCTATAATAGAGGCTACACGTAACAAGTAAAGGGGAAACAGGTGCGTTTCAGTCTGCAGGACATCAAAAAACAGGTATATCGACGTGGGGGAGAACTCTATGTCGGGTTGCACTTTCTCCGGCCAGGCGAGCTGCGGCTAGAGATAGAACGCTTGATTGCTTATCATGAGCAATTGATGGGGCAACCACGGCAGCAGTTCTCCCAGGACGAGGCCCGCGCATGTGTAGGCGATTACCGGCTGGCCCATTGTCTCATAGCTGCACTGAGCGCCTGGTATCACTGGCAGCAGCGCTCCTGGTCAGAGGTGTTCCAACGCATCGGCAGCGAACCCCAGTCGCTGCTTGAAATGGCAGGTATTACTTCTCCTATCCATCTGCGGCTCGCGCTTTATGATTATGTCAACGAACACCAGCAAGGCTTCCTGGACGCACAGGAACGCACTGCCACTTTGCAGAAGTTCTCGGCCACATACCAGCTCGGCGCTTCAGACCTGGAGTACCTGCTAGCGCTGGACAGCGACGATGAAGAGGTGCTGACGCGCGAGACGCCGCGTCCCCCGTCCGCGCAGGACGTGGCGACATTGTATAACCAGTGGGCTTTTGAGTCGGCGCTCTTCAATGCCTCGAACGTGCGCTTTATCATCGACTGTAACGCTTTTGAACATGCGCAGAGTGGAATTGATCTCTCCGCCGGCGCGGCCGGGCAGATCGGTACTGGTATCGGCACAGTCGTCAAACGCCTCTGTTACCTGGCTCGCCGGCTCGGCGTCTATTATGATCTCACCTATGACCCTTCCAGCGCCAACACGGCACCGCTGTTGCATCTTACGCTCTACGGCCCTCAAGAGATGACCGGTGCGCCACAGCAGTACGGCATGCGCTTAGCCAGGCTTTGTCGCTTACTTTTAGGCTATGGCTCCTCCCCACGCCATGTTGCTACCATTGCACACGAGCGGAACAAGCAGAAACGGAGTAAAACCCTTACGAACGCCATCGTTGAGGCAGAGGCGACCGTGCATTTTTTGCAACGATCGTATTGCTTCGCTATGGATCAAACGCTGCTCTCGCTGCTGCCACCTGTTGAGGCAGCGCCCGATAGTAACGTGGAAGAACTGCCCGCGTATGCTCAACGGGGAACAACGGATGCGCCATCCATCTTTGATAGCAACATCGAACAATCCTTCACCGAGGCATTTATTGCCTTGCAAAACAGCAACGCCGTAGAAGGTTGGCAACTTTTGCGCGAGCCTGAGCCTCTCATGCTCGAGCACGGTATTTTCATCCCGGACTTCGCGCTTACACGCGAGCAGAAGCGCATTTACGTTGAAATACTTGGTTTCTGGACACCATCTTACCGGGAGCGCAAGCTTCAGAAGTTGCAACAACTGCGCAATCGCGGAGACATTGTGCTGGCTATTCCAGTAGAAGCGAGAGAGGCTTTCGCAAGTATCACACAGATGTTCCCCATTGCCTGGTATGCCGGTCAATTATCAGCTACCGAACTCATCAAGCTGTTGCGCAATCGCTACGACGACTTCGCGGCCCGCCTGGCATTGATCGACAGCGCCGCTGTGCGACAGCGCGTACAGGCGGAGGGTTTCTTGCCGGAACGTCTCTGCTATGAACTCTTGCACGCGTACCGCCGCTCAGAACTGCCGCAGGCGGCGGAACGTGTGAGCGGGCAGGGCATTGCTTTCTCCGCTGGGATAGGACTCTACAAGCTCGATTGGATGGAACAACTGCGAACCTCGTTCGTATTATTGATAGAGAATCTTGCTGCGCCCTCTCTGTCGGACGTTCTGCGCGAGGCCAGAGCGCGCTGGTCGTCTCTAGCCGATTGCGGAGACTCGACCATTGAAGCGATACTGGGCCTCTGGCCGGAGGTGCGCGTGAGCCGATCCTCGATTTTTGAAGCGACTGTGGAGGTCGTCAAAGATGGAGAAGGGCAACTTTATACGATCAATAACGAGGAAACCACGGTTAGCGCGCCCGCAAAGAAATCAGGGCGCGAAAAGCGTACAATACCAAAGAAACGTGTTGTGAAAGAGGCCGCCCAGGGCGATTTATGGAATTAAAATTGTATACACTCGAATGTTAAAGAAGTTTGATGGACCGATTACTCTATGGACGTTAAAGAATTGATAGGTGTCACGCTTGGCACATGTACCTTTGAGCGCATCATTGGACACGGCGGCATGGGTGCAGTGTACCTGGCGCAGCAATCTCGCCCGGTGCGCACCGTGGCGGTAAAGGTGCTCATCCCTGGCAACAACACCGAAGTCGAACAGAAGGACGTTTTCCTGGCACGGTTCCGCCGCGAGGCTGACACCATCGCAAAGCTCGAACACAAAAATATCTTACCTATTTATGAATATGACGAGGCGGTGGTAGAACAGGAGCGGGTCGCATACCTGGTGATGCCGTTTATCCGCGGCGGAACGCTGCGCGAGCGCATTGACGACACGAACCGTTCCGGCTCACACTTCGATCTCAAACTCGTTGTCAGCTACATAAGCCAGGTGGCTGATGCCCTCGACTACGCCCACGGCCTTGGTGTGGTGCATCGCGACATCAAACCGGGGAATCTGCTCTTCCACCTTGATGGCAGACTACTGCTCGGCGACTTTGGCATTGTGCGTTTGAAAGCCATGCCCGGACTGACCAGCGTAGGCATCTTCCTGGGAACGGCGGAATACGCCTCACCTGAACAGATCAGCACCAATGAAATAGATTTTCGCTCGGATATTTACTCGCTTGGTATCATCCTATTTGAGTTACTCACGGGAAGTGTACCCTATGCAGGCCCTAATGCTTTCGCGGTGATGGCTAAGAAGATGCATGATCCGCTGCCCTCCATCAAAGACTCTCGCCCTGATCTCTCACCCGCCATTGAAGCGGTCGTGGTGAAAGCGCTGGCAAAGAATCCCGCGGACCGTTACCAGAGTGCTTCGGAGATGGCGGCTGAGCTGCGGGCTGCCGTAGAGTCAGGGCACTCACTGCGTCTCACTGGCGATGGCAACAATATTGACCTGACTGTAGCCGAGCGGCCCTGGGGCGCGGTCTCATCAATGGTTGCCACCGTACCTGCTCCCAGCATTCCGCCGGCACAACCAGCGAGGCCGGTTCCACCCGGCGGTGTAGCCAGCCCTCTGCAACAGCAGCAGGGTCAATGGCAGTGGCCTTCGCAGGCACAGGCGCAAAGTCCGGTTGGCGTGCTTCAAGCATATCCAGCAGGCTATGCCGCTCCCTCTTATCCATATAGACCACAGGATCAATTACATCCCGGCGGAGCAGCCATCAGCGCGGATGCGAAACAGTATCGCGAGGGGAAACGCTTATTCTATGGCATTACGGCATTGATTGCGCTGCTCACACAATTTATTATCTTCATCTTTCTGCTATCAAAAGATAACACTGTATTGGTTGTCTTATTGGGAATGCTGCTAGGCTGCGGCCTCAATTTCTTGATCCTGGGGGCAATGGGCTTTACCGCTGTGGTGCGCAACCGCCCTGTGCGTAAATTCGTCATGCGCGCTGTCATCATTGCTATCATCACGCCCGTGCTAAGCGGCGCCTTCATTGCTTATGGTGTGGTATCCCCTGGCTCACCTCATCTTATCGCTTATATTGTCCTGTTGGTGAGCAACCTCTATCTCATGCGCCAGCTTGGCCGTATCGATGCCAAAGAACAGGTAGAGGTGGCGCCAATACTCTGGCGGCCGGCCGTGGCAGGAGCCATGACAGGGTTGTTGCCACTGACAATCATGATGATTTTCGCCTTGCCGGCTTTTTTCGTGTACCCACGCAACAGCCTCCCCTGGCTGGATGTGCTAGGTGTGTTGTTCATTATCTTCATAGGCATTCCTACGCCTGGTGCCATGATGGCAGTCTGGCTCTCAGCGAAGATGAGTTTTGCCACGCTGTCGCGCAGTAGCGCTATCGCAGGCATGCTCATGTTCGTTGGAGCATTTCTACTGGGGATCTTATGGAACGTGATCTTTTCATCACACTCAGCCATTTTCAGCCATTTGAACCAGTCATGGATAGCGCTGCTGATCATCGCGAGTGTCTTAAGCCTGGTTGGCGCCCTGCGCGGTATGCTAGATGCATGGATATGCCGCCGCTTCCTCAAGAAAAAATAGAAGAGGTAGAATAGTTGGCCCGTTGTTTGAATACACGTCCAGGTGGAGGACATGAGAACCCTGCCAATGCCGTCGTCTGTCCTCGCTGTGACTTTCTCGTGCAGGGTGCGCATATCGGCGGCTACGAAGTCCTCTCCTTCATTGGCGCAGGCAGCTATGGTCATGTCTACAAGGTACGTGAGCCGGCGCCGCTCGGCCGCATTATGGCCCTTAAAGTGCTGCGCTTCGACCAGTTCAACGAGAAGGCGCTGGGAAACTTTTTTGACGAGGCACGGCGCATTGCAGACCTGCAACATCCAAATATCCTGCCAGTCTACAACTTCGGCAAGCTGGAGGATGAACGCCCCTACCTGGTGATGGAGTACGCGCCCCAGACAATCTATGACCTCTTCCGTCGTGATGATGGCAGTAGAAGAGTCGCTTACGCGGAGGAGTTGGTACCTTACATGCGGCAGGCTGCTGATGCGCTGAGCTTTGTGCATCAAAATGGGCTGATTCACCAGGATGTCAAGCCGGGAAATCTGCTCATCGGGCGCAGTGGTCAACTTCTACTTTCGGATTTTGGCACAACGTTTTACCTGGGAATGCAGACACACGCTTCCCTTGGCGAAGCGACAGGAACAGCGGCCTATATGCCTCCCGAACAATGGCAGGGCAATCCGCGCCGCGATTCCGACCAGTATGCGCTAGCCGTAAGCTGTTATGAATTGCTCAGTGGCCGTACCCCCTTTGTGTATAGACGCGTCGAAGAGATGTGGAACGCGCATTTTAATGAGCTACCTTCCTCTCCGCAGCAGTGGAATCGGCGCATTCCGGTAGAGGTAGCAGCGGTGATACTGCGGGCGCTGGCGAAGGATTATCGCCAGCGTTACCCCAATATCCTGGAATTCGCACAAAAATATGCCGACGCAGTGCAGGCGGCTCAGCAGCGCTATGTATGCCAGGTCTGCAAACACCAGAATCGTACTGGCGCGCAGCGCTGCAGCGCTTGTGGCGCCGAGCAGGATAACCGGCACTGCCCCTACTGTGATGAGCCACTCCGCTTCGGACAACGCTGTTGCTCCGTCTGTGGCCGGCTGACCATACCACCCGGTATCTTGCTCAATAGCCCGTTATCTGGGGTCAGCGCGCGGCAGGGGCGCTATGTCATTAAGCGTGTCTTGAAGCACAACGAAGAGACCAGGTTGATGGTCGCCGTAGCCTACGATACCCAGGCAAACGATGCCCAGGTAGTACTGAAACGCTGGGAGTGCACCGACTTGCCACTGACTCGCCGCGCAAAAGAACTGGTCTATTACGAGAAGGCCACAGAACCCCTGATGCGCCTGCGTCACCCATTGCTGCCGCGCGTGCTTGATCGTTTCGTCGAGGGCAAACACTATTATATCGTGCTGACCTATGCCGATGGCGAAAGCCTGGAAGAACGGATGCAGAAATTGCTCAGGCCGCTGGCGGAGCGCGATGTGATTGGTTATATGAATTCGCTGCTGAATGTCTTGATGGCCCTGGAGCGAGAACATCCTCCTCTGCGCCACTATGACATCACTCCCAGCAACATCATCATCGAGAGATGGCGAGGAAGACCCATCCTGACGGGTTTCCAGGTTTCACCGCCGCCCTCGTCAGTTGAAACGATGGGTAATGGGAGCCAGCATCGCACGACACGGAAACTGGTGATTTCTCCTTATCTACCCGTGCAGGATAAGCCTTACGACCAGCGCACCTGCATCTACTCGCTGGCGGCATGTATGCACTATGCGCTGACAAACTATGCGCCGCCGCACTATCCCGCTTTCCCGCCCGTGCGTATGCTGAATCCAAATGTTTCTGTTGCGCTCGAAACCATACTGAGCCGCGCCTTGATGGAGGACAACCGGGAGCGATATCAGAGCTACGGAGAGATCCAGAGGGATTTGAAAAGTTTGCTGTCATGAACCCCATGCATGAATGCAGGGGCTTGTCCCTGGCTTCTAACCCATCTCGCTGACAGTATACAGCGAGACATTCAGACCGAGACGATAGGCACCATGACCGATGCCCCTTCCAAGATGGCCCAACATTTTTACGTGGCAAGGCCATTGGTTGCCACAACCCGTATGTTGCTAAGGTGCAAGCCGTTTCACCGCTCTTGAACGGTGTGCCTAAGCATGTAGCTATTCTACCACAAGGAAGGAAAACCGGAAATGGAGCAAAACCCCGATGCCCAACCCCCAAAGAAGGACTCGGCATTCCTCCCCGCGCATGAATGCGGGGGCCTCCTGCCTCGGTTTGGTGAAACTTTCCTCAATGAAGCAGAAACGGGACCATGGGCAGAAATGTCCACAACCCCGACAACGGTTATCCCCGCTGTTCGATTGGAACGTATTGAGTCACTTTCGGGCCGACGTATTCGGCCCGAGGGCGAATCAGGCGGTTATTGGCGTACTGTTCAAGGACGTGGGCCGTATAGCCAGCGATGCGACTACAAGCGAAAATGGGCGTATCCAAGTCAATGGGAAAGCCCAACATGTAGTAAACGGAGGCGGAATAGAAATCGACATTACAATAAAGGCCCTTTTGTTCTTTGATATAGTCCTCGATAATCCGCGACATCTTGAACCAGCGGCTATCACCGGTGCGTTTCCCCAGTTCTTCGGACATAGCCCGTAAATGGGTAGCGCGCGGGTCTTCCGTTTTGTATACGCGGTGCCCAAAGCCCATGATGCGCTCTTTGTGCTCGACGGCATTGCGAATGTAGGGTTCGGTATTACTCACCTCGCCAATGCGCAGGAGCATGCGCATCACCTGTTCGTTGGCTCCGCCGTGCAGCGGGCCAGATAGAGCGCCGATGGCCGAGGTAATAGAGGCATACATATCAGCGAGGGTGCCAGCCGTTACACGAGCGGCAAAGGTAGAAGCATTCAGTTCATGATCGGCGTGGAGTACCAGGGCAGTGTCCAGGGCGTGAGCGGTGTAATCATCGGGCATCTCACCATTGAGCATATAGAGAAAGTTTGTCGCGGTATTATGATCAGGCAAAGGAGCAACTGGCTTCATGCCATTGCGAATATGTTCCCAGCTTGTCACAATCGTCCCCAGCGCCGCTGTAAGACGTATCGCGCGGCCATAGTTCGCCCCGGGAGACCTGTCTTCAGGGTTGGGATCAAAAGAAGAGAGGGTGGAAACGATGGTACGAAGTACTTCCATGGGAGAGGATGACCTGGGCAGCAGGTGCATTATCTCGATCACGCGTCCTGGTAACTCGCGATTGGCCTGTAATTGAGCTGTCACTTCTTCAAGCTGGGCTCGTGTCGGTAAGATACCGTGCCAGAGCAGGTAGGCGGTCTCTTCAAAAGAGGAGTAACGCGCCAGGTCGTGGATATCGACCCCATAGTAGGTGAGTTTTCCAAGTTTACCATCGAGGTCGCAAATACGTGAATTGGTTGCTACGATATCTTCAAGGCCATCTGTGGTCGGCATATGGGCTTCCTCCAGAGCGGGGGCAGGCTTCGGTTCGGTGAATGCAACTGGCACCCGGTAAGTGAGCATCTGCTGCTTCCACGATGAAGCAGTGAACTTTCAACACAACAAACCATATGGCTTGTGTAAAGTAATTATATTCTCATTCATTCAGTCATGTCAACGCGAGGCTTTTTGAAGAGCATAGTCTCCAACCATAAAATATGTTACACTAGCGCCAGCAAAAAAGACAAAAGTGAGGCGCTGCAATGGCAAAACAAATGCGAGACGATGAGGAACAACTTATCGCCCGCAGCCAGCGTGGAGATGTCAACGCATTCAACGAGCTGATCCTGCATTACCAGCAAACAACCTATAGCGTCGTCTACCGCATGGTAGGCAACGCCGATACTGCCGCGGATATCACACAGGATGCTTTTATCGCCGCTTTCCGCGCCATTCGATCCTTTCGCGGCGGCTCCTCATTTCGTGCCTGGCTCCTGCGCATCGCCTCAAACATGGCCTGTGACCACTGGCGTCGCACACAGCGACACCCCGAAGAATCGTTAGATGTACTCGCCGATGAAGATGAGCCACATGCGGCCAGCGATCTAAGTTCCCTGGTGGAAAGCGGGCAAGAAGCAAACCCTGAAGAATATTTACTCAGTCAAGAATTACAGGGCATTATTCAACGCGGCCTGCAAGCACTTCCCCTCGATCAACGCGTAGCCGTGGTTTTATGCGATATCGAGGGACTTTCATATGAAGAAATTGCGCTTACAACCCAGTCCAATATTGGGACGGTGCGGTCACGCCTCGCGCGTGGGCGAGCGCGCCTGCGCCTTTACCTTGACCAGTACAGGGAACTTTTGCCACGTAATTATCGTCTACCTACTAACAAAGAGTAAAACCAGCATGGAGTACCGGCGTGGCCAATTTAGATAGAGATCGACACCTGACAACTGAACAGCTTTCAGCGTTCCTGGACGCGCAGCTCTCGCCAGCGGAACAGGTGGAATATAATGCACATATCGAAAGCTGCCAGCGGTGTCAAGGCGCACTGGCGAGCCTGCGACAGACGGTGGCTTTACTGCGAGCTATGCCACAGCCATCGGTACCCCGTTCATTCGCGCTGCCAGCAGGTGTCACCTACCTACAAGAACCAGTCACTCGCCAGGGAGAACCAGCATACACACCAGCACGACGCAGGTTGCCCTATTACATGCAGCGTTCCCTGCGCATAATGAGCACTATTGCCGCGGTGATCGGCTTTATCTTCCTGCTGTCAGGTGTTCTACCCATGCTGATACATGGTGGGGGGACAATGACAACGTCGGCAGGTTCTGCAACGGCGCCAGCCTCACCTAATAATAAGGCCATGCAGCCGAATGAAAAGGCAACGAACAATGCGCCTACACACACGCCCAATAAAACCTCCCCTAGCGCTGGGAGCTCACCCAACGGCACACCAGCGCGTGGTAATACACCCGCTGCGAGGACGGAGCCAAAGAAAACCTCCCCCAATAACCAGCCGCCGAAACAAGCTCCGCCTGCGCCTCCAATTATCGACTTGAGTATACCCCTGGCGCGGCAAGCGCTGGGCTTCGCTCTCCTGGTCATCGGCATTATAGGCGTCCTCTTAACGAGGCGCTGGTCGCCGCGAAGGATGTAAAGAAGGCTATGCCCTGGCGATCCTCCAACACTCTTTCGCAATTGACCAGTCTTCCTGCGTGCTCACAATGAGCACTCGTACAGCAGAATTGGCAGTGGCAACATCCTGGTCCGAAGGGGATTGGGAATTTTTTTGCGGGTCGAGGTGGAGGCCAAGAAAAGCAAAGGCAGCACAGACATCCGTCCGCATTTCGGCGTCATTTTCGCCAACCCCGCCGGCAAAAACGAGGGCATCCAGCCCACCCAGCACCGCTATCATTGACCCGATATAAAACCGCAGGCGATGGACGTAGATAGCGAAGGCCAGTTTCGCTCTTTCATTGCCCTGCCCAATAGCTTCATGTATTGCCCGTATATCGCCCGATACGCCAGAAACTCCTTTCAGGCCGGATTCTTTATTGAGCATGGTATCAAACTGGTCGGCGGAGTACCCCTTTTGGCGCAACAGGTAAATGAGGATCCCGGGATCGACCGAGCCAGAGCGACTGCCCATCATCAAACCTTCGAGCGGGGTAAACCCCATGGTGGTATCGATACTGTGACCGTCTTGAATAGCGGCTAATGAGCAACCGTTGCCGATGTGGCAGGTCACCAGGCGCAAGGATGCCAGGTCGCGCCCCAGGAGCTGAGCGGCGCGCTGGGCGCAGTATTGATGGCTGATGCCGTGAAAGCCATAGCGCCTGATGCCCTGCTCGAACCACTCATAAGGTCCTGGATAAACGACCGCTTCCATGGGGAGCTGGCTGTGAAAGGCGGTATCAAAGACTGCTACCTGCGGCACACGCGGCAAGATTTGCTCAATCGCCTCGATGTCCTCCAGGTTCAAGGGATTATGCAGGGGGTCAATCAATGATAGGCGCTTGATAGCATCCTTCACGGCGGGTGTAATCTTCGTACTCTCGCGATACTCCTGCCCACCGTGTACGACGCGATGGCCAACGATATCGATCTCTGACGCTTGAGCGATGACCTGCGTTTTGCCGCTCCAGAGGGTTTTGAGCAGGTGCGCGAGCACGTCCTGTCGTGAAGTGGTTGGTAGTTTCTCTTCCAGGCTTTGACCAGTAGAGGTAGTAATCTTGCAGTGCGTTTCGCCTTGATGCTCGGACCAATCAGCATTGGCCTCCCAGAGCGGTGCTTGCGGCTGGTCGGGGAGACTATCTCCCATTTCATAGAGGCGGCATTTCTGACTACTTGAACCAACATTCAATACGAGGATTTTCATGAACAATTCCTTACGTTGTGCTCTCTTTTGCGCTTCTTCGCGCAATTTTACATATTACTCCTCCCATTATATAAAACGTTTGCCGCAAGCTGCACGCATATCGCATACGTAATAGGATTGGGATAGAAGATTGACGTTTTGACGAAAGAAGCTTTATGATATAAGAGTATAGAAATAGGTGGAGTTTTTCGTACTTTTTCTCAGGAAGAATGGAGTTTTTTACAGGTTTGTCCTCCAAATTAGCATACTTGACGGGTTATTAGCATTAGACAGGTTATTTGAGTTATGAACAGCGATATTTTGTTAGTCTATCCCATCATTAATGTGATCGTGACCGGGCTTTTTGCGGGAGTAGTATTGCGCCAGTATCTACGGCGTCACCGCACGTACCAGTTCTTCTGGGCAATCGCACTGTTGATGGCCTTCTTCGCATCGCTGGCCTATGTAGCTATGATACTGGTGCATCCCACCAGTGAGCCTGGAGTTCTGTTCTTCCACATCTACTACATTCTGGGCGGAGCGTTAATAGCTGCCTGGCTTGGCCTCGGCAGCATAGCGCTGGTCACAAGTGCCCGTTTCACACGCCTCTGCCTGGTCGTGCTCTGTGTGTTGAGTGCATTAGCAGTGCTACTCATTGCTTTTGCCACTGTTGATAAGGGGCAATTGAGCCAGATTGCTGGCACCCCTGGAACAGCCATATTGCAGCCAGCGGTAGGTCCCTGGTTGATAACCATTATTATTTTGAATACACTCGGGGCTGCAGCTGTAGCTGGCGTGGCCATCTATTCCGCCTGGCAAGTGAAACGCCGTCAGGGTTCGAGCACATTGTTTGGGGCGAATATTCTGATCCTGGCCGGTACACTCACCATTGCTCTTGCAGGCACCACAGCCCGCCTGGGAGTGAAAAACATTTTCTGGCTGGTTATGGCTCTCGGCTGGACAGTCTTCTTTATTGGCGTCCTGCTTACCAGCCGGGCACGTCGTCCTGCAACCCCGGCTAAACAAGAAGGTCAGCAGAACAATGTAGGGGCCTTGCACAGTACAACCTGAACCTTGACACGAAAGAGGACGACCTGGCGCATCGAGACGTTGTGCCAGAGACGTCCTCTTTCGTGTCATTTATTCGTGTTGAGTTATTGATTCAGTTGCAGTTCACCCAGCTTGACGCTAACCGTCATCTGCTGGTTGCCACGATAGATCTGCACGGAAACCGTATCGCCAGGGCTCTTGCTGATGAGAGCATCACCCAGCGAAGCAGTGTCGGTCACCTGTTTATTATCGATTTTTACGATAACATCACCTGCTTGTAGATGAGCCTGGTCGGCTGCACCATTTGGCACAACGCTGACAATCATCGCACCGTGATCGACGGAGAGGTTATCCTGCGCGGCCAGGTTTGGATCAACATCAGCTACTCTTACGCCTAGCGCGGCGCGGCCGGTATGCGTCACTTTGCCAGTTTGAATGATTTGGGTCGCGATAAAATTGACACGATTTGATGGAATCGCGAAGCCGACGCCGTTAGCTGGAGTATTAAATTCAGGGTCAATAGCCGTCAGCGTTGGGATTCCTATCAAGTTACCCTGCATGTCTACCAAAGCCCCACCACTATTGCCGGGATTGATGGCGGCGTCGGTCTGAATGGCATTGGGAATAATCGCTCCGTTCTGCTCATTCACGCTGCGGCCAAGGGCGCTGATAATACCATTTGTCACCGTTTGGGTGATACCCAGAGGATTACCAATTGCCATAACATCCTGCCCAACCTGCAGTTTTGAGGAGTCACCCAGAGTTGCTACCCTTAAATTCGAGGCAGGTGGAGTGATCTTCAAGATAGCGAGGTCATCGGCAGGATCGGTTCCCACCAGTTGAACATTTTTGATGCTGGTACCATCATAGAGCACCACCTCTATGCTTTGTGCTCCCTTGACAACATGATTATTGGTGACGATATAGCCGCGCCGGTCAATGATGACGCCGGAACCAAGTCCCGAACCACTCTGCGAGGTGACGTTCACCTGGACAACTGCGGGTCGCACTTTGGCAATCACGGCCTCTCGCACCGCCTCGGTATTATTGCCATTGAGCGAGGGTACGGTTGGAGCTTGATTTGTGCCTGGCTGTAACTGGCTTGTAGCGGGCGGTGCGACGACGGCTGAGCCGCGTCCAAATTGCCAGCCAGCAAATAAACCAGTGCCGAAGACAATAGCGAGTAACAAGGTCAGCGCGATAATAGCTCCCGTGCGCACGCCACTTCTTGGGCGCCGTGGCGGCGGCGTGTACTCTGGCAGGCTGCCAGGAGCGGGACGGTATTGCTCCGCAGGGGCAGAATGGTATGGTTCCGTAGGGGCAGAGCCATTATCATGAGCGTATGCCGTGCCCTGATCGGATTGATATGGTATAGCCTGTTCATCATACTGCTGCGACATAAGTTATATTCCTCCATAATTTTTGGACGGGTGATACTGTATTCAATGAAAACACAACTACATTTTGATCTGTCAAGATTGTAATCTTCGTACATCAGAAATTCCGCAGAAAATTGTAAAAAGATTGTAAGGAGTACGTGGCTAAGAACTGCTGAGTTGCCAGTGCCAGAAAGTTAAAAAAGCAAGGATCAACGCAATCCTTGCTTTTTCTGGAAGAGGCGCTATTCTTGAGAGCGTTTAATGCTGGTCTCGCCCTCTAGAATGAAGACAATACGTTCGCAGATATTACCACTATGGTCGGCAACCCGCTCAAGCTTGTGAGCAATCCAGAGCAGATAGGTGGCGCGCTGCAAAATGTGTGCATCATTTTGCAGGGCAGGGATGGCACGAGCGCCAGCAAGCATCGCCATCAAATCATGACGTACCAGGTGATAGCGCACATCCACAACGTCATCTTCCTCCCAGATGTGCCTTGCGGCATTGACATCACGCCGCGCAAATGCCTCCATTGTCCCCTGTAAGACGCGCCGGGCCTCCAGGCCCAGATCGAGAATACCACGCAAAATCGTGGCTTCACTGATCTCAACGCCATTCGTCGAGGTGACTTCGGTGTCATCCTTTACCTTCACTTCTGGCCTGGCATCGGACTGAAGGGGCGTCATGCGCAAGATGATCTGCGCAATGCCAGCAGCTCCATCACCAGTACGCTCCAGGTCGCCCGCGATAGAGAGTGCCGAGGTAAGGTAGCGCAGATCGCGCCCACCAAGGGGCTGTTGCAGCGTCAATAAGCGAATGGTGTGCTCCTCGATGGCCGCCCGCAAAATGTCGATGCCGGCATCTGCCTCTATTACTAACCCTGCTTTGGCTATATCGCCGGTCTCCAAGGAATCAAGCGCTTTTGCCAGGGCATCATCTACCAGAGATCCCAGTCGTAAAATTTGTTCATCCAGTTCCTGCAGTTCTTTATCCAGAACAGTTCTTGCCATGTAAATCACTCCTTCATCATACATATACGCCGATATTCAACACAGAGCCACTCAATCGTCGTCAAAGCTGGGTTTAAAAAGACTATCCCTGCCACGGCCCGGCTTTTGTGCCTGCATGCTAAACTTAGTGTAACACATTATCCATAGAAAAACATAGAGAACTATGTTAAATACTGTTCCTATTCTTTAGGGATAGGTGAATTATAAGAAGCGAATTGACAGAATTTCTTGAGAGATGTTACAGTACAGGGTACTGTATGGTTTCATCACTATGGCAATAGTAAGAAAGAACGAGAACAATGTCTACTAAACGATTACTCGGTGCTTTTGCTCACCCCGATGATGAGGGTGTAGTGAGCGGCGCATTGTTACAGTATAGCACGTCTGGCGTGGAAACGGGCCTGGTTTGTGCCACACGCGGTGAGGTTGGAGAAATTGCCGATCCCGCCCTGGCAACGCCTGAAAACCTGGGTCAGGTACGAGAAGGAGAGATGCGCGCCGCCGCCGAAGTGCTTGGAGTGCATAACCTCTGGTTTCTGGATTATCGTGACTCAGGTATGGCCGGTACCCCTGAAAATGCTGATCCGCGCGCATTCGCCCAGGCCAGCGCGGCAGAAGTAGTGGGCAAGCTTGTGAAGATTATCCGCGAATTTCGCCCACAGGTTATCGTTACGTTTGATGAAAGCGGTGCTTACGGGCACCCAGATCATATTGCCATCTATCGCTACACGACCAGCGCTTTTCATGCAGCCGCCGACGCCGTACAATACCCCGACCTGGGTCCAGCACACTCGGTCTCTAAACTCTATTATAGTTCTTTCCCACGTAGTGCATTGCGGGCGATTGGCGAATGGATGAGCACACAAAACTATGAAGGGTCTTTCAGCGGTCTCGATCCTGAAAAACTGGGCATGCCGGACGAACAGATCAATGTCTGGCTCAATGTAGAACCGTGGAGGGAGCAAAAGGATCGCTCACGGTCGATGCACCGCACGCAGCTCGATCCCAATAATCTCATGGCGAAGATACCAGAAGAGATTCAGCGAAATTGGAGAAATCATGAATGCTATCAATTGGCAGCATCAAGGGTGGGACCTGATGTACCAGGTGAAAATGACCTTTTCGCGCGCATTCAATAATGAACGAAGTTAGTGAGCCCTTCTCATCCCCTGCTCCAGGCTGCCGTCCAGCATTTGCCATGCCAGAGGGTGAGAAGGAATCCTTCCATCTATTGCCTGGCCCTTTACCCGGCTGAGAATACGAGCAACGATCGAATGCGGTGGTTCTATCGGCTGCAATTGACTGAAAAGAATATCGATATCATCATATGCTATTTCTTTGTCTACATATGTGAATTGTTGTGTATACTGCATTTCTTAACGCCCTCTAATCTTTCTTATTTTTCTTAAGCTTCTTGTCTTAGTACGAATTGGAAAACAAGGTAGTTTCAAAACCGGAGCATACAATTTCAGGAATGAGAAAAAATGCTAAAAAAGGCACCCGGCCTGGCCGGGTGCCTTTTTTAACGAATATCGCTTTCCCCTTTTTTATTAGTGAGCGACAAGTTGATCCTGGTTCATGAGAGCGGTGCGTAGTAGAGGCTTGGCGCGCTGGAAGTAGGTTTTAGCAGTCGCTTCTGGCATATTGAGGGTTTGTCCGATCTCAGAAAAACTGAGTTGACCCGCGTAGCGCAGCAGCACTACAGAGCGAAACTTAATGGGCAGCGTCTGGATGGCATCTTGCAGTCGATACTGCAAGTCGCTTTGCTCAGCCAATTCTTCAGGGAGCGGACCATTATCAGGAATGGCTGCTAAAGGTGAAAGTTCTTCATCATCATTCACCGACTCCAGTTCTGAGAAATGAATAACCCGCTTGCGCCGCAGTTCATCAAGGCAGCGATTGCGCGCAACCTGGAAAAGCCAGGCTTTCAATGGCTTATCTGTACGCAGTGTGTTCAAGGAACCGTGCAATTGAATAAATACATGTTGTAAGATATCGCAGGCCTGGTCATAATCACCCAGGAAGCGATATATGAAGTTAAACAGCGGAGTGCTGTAACGCTTTACAAGATCCTCAAAAGCGTATGGGTCGCCGGCAAGTGTTTGTTGCGCCAACACGCCATCGCTGATATCTATCGTTTGTATTTTTGTCGTCTCTTGTATCTGCATAGTCATGTACTCCTCTTTTCTTTAATATCTGATTATTAGGGTAGCGCCTTTTTGTGCACATTACAAGGATTTTCGACCCTTATAAGCTCTGCTCTAGGAGACTCTAAGCAGATACTAAACTCGCTTAAGACAAACAAATCACTTTCTTATCTCTTTTGAAGGTCGCTTAAAATTAGATAAGTTACTCGCAAGCTTGATAATAATCATTGCAGCGCATATACTCAGGTTTATAAGTAGGGGTGAACATTGTTAACTTTGTAGTTTGGGAGTGCGTTTATGTCCTCAAATCAACCTGTGAAGAAGCCCATCGAAATCCTCTTTTCCTATGCGCGTGAAGATGAAAAATTGAGAGATGAGCTGGAGAAGGGTCTTAGTGTATTGAAGCGGCAGAACCGCATAGTTTGCTGGCACGACCGCCAGATAAGCGGAGGTGATCCCTGGGAACAGGCTATTAGCTCACATCTCGATACTGCTAACATCATTCTGCTTCTGGTGAGTAGAGCTTTCATAGCTTCTGATTATTCAAATAGAGTTGAAGTAAGATATGCTCTAGAAAGGCATGAAAAAGGTGAGGTTCGTGTCATCCCAGTTATCCTGCGCCAATGCGATTGGCATGATGAACCGTTCGCCAAACTCCAGGCTTTGCCTAGAGATGCGAGACCTGTGACTGATTGGTCGAACCTTGACAATGCGCTCTATGACGTAGTTTCTGGGATTAAGAAGGTGGTCGTGGAACTGGAGAAAGGGCAGTAACAAAACTCTTAGATGGCTAACCATCAACTTTGGAAGCCAATAGTGAGATGAAGCAAGGTGACCATACTTCCAAGCAGGAGTTAAATGAGATCACTAGAGAGAACGTAGACGGATATGACCTCAAACTAGGAGATTAGAAATGAAGAAAGATTATCACATCAACATCTTCTACAGCGAAGAAGACGAAGGATATATTGCCGATATACCCGACTTAAAGGCTTGTTCTGCCTTCGGTCACACACCCGAAGAAGCATTAAAAGAACTTCAAATTGCTAAGGCAACCTGGATCGAAGCTGCTCGTGCTGAGGGTATACCGGTACCGTCGCCCAGGTACAAACCAGTAATCTACCAAGCATCTTAATTCTTTACTAGTGTAGCATTGTAAGGGCGCAATGAATTGCGCCCTTGGATCGGCTCCCCAGGCTGGCGCAATGAATTGCGCCCCTACAGAGTGCTCCGCCTCCCAAGCTTTGCCATTACTATCCCTTTCATCATGCCAACCTCTTCTACACGTAGCAGCAACACGCCGCTAACGTAGACCCCCACAGCGATGAGTCCAGACACCAATACAGTCAGAAACTGGCCAGTCAAATGATTGAGCGAGAAGAGCCTTATATGGCCAAATAGCACCTGTAGACCCCAAGCAACGGCAACCATAGCAATGGTTGCTGCGCTGATTTTTAAGAAGGCCGATATGATCTCGCGCAGGCGTAGAGGGCCTATTGTCATGCGCAACAATACCAGTAGGATAACGGCATGGAGCGAGTTCTGCACTGTGTTGGCGACGACGAGCGCTGGCATTCCGACGGTCTGCCAGAAAGGCAGAGCGACGGCGAGATAGCTACCGTAGCAGACAAAGCCAACGATGACCGGGGTAATGGTATTTTTTCGAGCGTAAAACGCCGAGAGCAAGAGCTGATCGATCGCCACAAAGGGCAACTGGAATGCGTAAAGTGCCAGCGCAAGCGATGTGAGCTGTGCATTGTGGGCAGTGAATCTGCCGTGTTGATAGAGCAGGGATACAATCGGCAAACCTAACACCATGAGGCCGGCGGCGGCGGGAATCATCAGGAGCAGGCCAAGGCGGAAACCAAGCAGCAGCGTCTTCTTGAAGCGTTCATTGTCTATTGCCCTGGCGTGCTCTGTCAGCGTCGGCAACACAGCTACCGATAGGGCAGTGGCAACTAACCCTGCTGGAAACTGGATCAGCGTGGTAGAGAGGCGCATAGCTAGATAGTTGGCCGCGCCTGGATCGCTGCCAGCACCGGGAGTCCTCGTGGCGAGGCTTTGATCCAGAATGATAAAAAAGGCGCTGACCAGAAAACTGAGCGCAATCCACTTGTAGAGATTCAGGATGCGACGCAACGCTGGCTGCTTTAGATCGAGCACAAACATGTAACGCAGTCGCTGGTTGCGCAATCCTGGCAGCAGTAGAGCGATTTCGCCGGCCGCGCCCAGCAATACCCCAAAGGCTAACCCATATTGCCCCAGGTAATGATTGCCAACGAGCGCACCAACTATGGCTCCAATAATGATACCGATATGATACGCGGCGGTGGCAACGGCCGGCCAGCCAAATTCTTTACGCGCAAAGAGAGCGGCCTGCAGGACCGCGAATGGCCCCAGCGCGAGCAGCGAGAAAAAGATGATGCGTGCGAACTGCGTGGTGAGCAGTTTCTCCTGTGGAGTATAGCCGGGCACCTGTATATTATTGATAAACCAGGGGGCGATGAAGAGAAAGACAATAGCCGACACTAACATGATGAGAAAGACAAGATTCACGATCGTGAAGACCAGGCGGCGCAGTTGCTCTCGCTTTTCAGGCTCGGCATAGTCGTTAAATGTCGGCACTAAGGCTCCATTGATTGAACCATTGATCAGGAAATCGTTGAAGGTCTGGGCAGGGGTGATGGCGGATAGGAAAGGGCTGGCGATGCCCTGCCCAAACGAAGCCACTACCTGCTGCCGCACCATTCCCATCACACTACTGCCCAGGTTCCCGAGCATGACGAGCGTAGCTGACTTGACGATGTGCTGCCGCTCGCCAGGGAGCGTCTCTCCCGCAGCGCTTTCTCCCAAAGGTATGGCTGATAATTCCGGTGTCGTTCCAGCGGTGCCAGCATTTACGACGGGAACCGCTTCCATACCAGTTTTTGATTCTTCAATAGAGTCTTTTGCCATGAATATTATGGTCTCCCGGACGACGGCGTTACTGGAGCTAGAACATGGAAAGCACGCGCTGAACGCAATCGCCCACTATTTCGATCTTATGAAGATCGCTCGGGAAGCTTTTTAATGGCCGCGATCAATTCGGTTGTCGAATGATGTGGCAGATATGGGATTAAACGCACGCTACCACCGTATTCCTGGACGACCTTTGCCTCTGGTAAACGGCCGGTATCAGGCTGGTCACTGGTCACGTTCGCGTAATCACCGCCCTTGACATAGATCGCTGGCTGTAGCAGGCGTACAAGCGAACCAGCGGTCGGCTCAGCGAAGATTGTTATGTAATCAACACAACTGAGCGCAGCCAGGATTTCAGCCCGCTCTTTCTCCGGCACCAGCGGCCTGCCCACGCCTTTCAGGACGCGAACCCCGGCATCGTTGTTGAGTCCCAGGATCAGGAAATCGCCGTGCGTCCTGGCTTGCTGTAAATAGCGTACATGCCCCAGGTGCAGCAGGTCAAAACAGCCATTGGTGAAGACGCCACGCTCTCCTGACTGCTGCCGGTATTCTACCACTCTGGCCAGCTCTTCGCGATCAAGTATCTTCTGTTCAGTTTCGTGTAACAGGTTGCTCATACGATTGCGCTCATCAATTCTTCCGGTGTGTTACTGGCGCAGCCCAACCGGCGAACCACCAGGGCAGCCGCGACGTTGGCGATATAGGCCGCCTCCGCCATACTGGCGCCAGTGGTCAAGGCAACGGTAAAGGTAGCGGCAACGGTATCGCCCGCCCCATTCGTATCTACGATCTCGCTCGCGTGATCGAGCTGGTGGATAGGCAGGTGCAGCGGGACCTTGTCAGCTTCAAAGAGGCTCATCCCCTCAGCACCGCGCGTAACCAGCACGCCTTGCGCGTGGTTACCCTCAAGCAGCCGGTGCCCCGCTTCGTGCAGATCAGCCTGTGTTTTGATGGTCATACCCAACGAGAGTTCCGCCTCTGGCTGATTCGGGGTCAGTGCGGTCACTCCCTGGAAGCGGGAAAGCGAGCCGTGTGAATCCACCACGACAATCTTATGCAACTCACGCGCCATTGGGATACTGAGGTTGATAATATCAGGACTGATCATGCCGTTCTCATAATCCGACATGATAACCGCATCCATAGAGGGCAAGACATCGCGTATGTAGTCGAGAATCTGCCCTTTGCTTGGCTCACCAACCTCGGAGGTGTCCACGCGGTCGATACGCACGATGTGTTGCTGGACGATCTGAGAGCTTCCCGCCACAATGCGCGTTTTTGTTGAAGTGGGGCGAGAGGAATCAGTGACAAGGCCCTCCTGGTGCATGCCCAGTTCGCTGATGGCCCGGCGCAAACTTTGGCCAGGAATATCATCGCCTACGACGCCCGCCAGGAACACTTCTGCGCCTAAAGTGCAAGCATTGACGGCTACATTGGTCGCTCCTCCTGGTACAATACGTTCCTCACTCAATTCCAGGATCAAGACAGGAGCTTCACGGGCGATGCGGGTAGGTCTGCCGATCAGGTATTCATCGGCTACCATGTCACCAATGACGAGGACACGCTTGCCACTGAAATCGCTGATGAGCGAACGGAAACGCGAACTGGTGAGACCAGGTAGCGATAGGTCAAGCGTCATGATTCTTGCGTCCCCTCAAAATCACTCGCATTGCAAAGCGAGGCAAAGCCAGCATACGCCGCCAGCGCCAGGGTTCACGATAGAGCCGGTAGAGCCATTCCAGGCCCAACTTGCGCAGAAATACCGGCGCTCGCTGTTGACGTCCCGAGAGAAAATCGTAGGCGCCGCCAACCCCTATTGCCACCGCTACCGGCAGCCGCGCGAGATTGCGCCATATCCACAGATCCTGCGCGGGAGCGCCATATGCTACGCACAACACATCGGCGTGGGCCACTCGCACCCGTTCAATGATTTCTTCTTCCTCGTTGGGTTCAGGCGAACCGGCATACGTACCCGCGATTACCAGCCCAGGGGCTAACTCTTGCAAACGCGCGCCCGCGGCTTCCGCAATCCCTGGCGCGGCGCCGAGCAGGTAGAGGCGATAGCCGGCCGCGTCACAGCGCTGTGCTAATTCTGGCAGCAGGTCGGTACCTGTCACGCGCTCAGGCACAGGTCGCCCTAAATAGCGCGTCGCCCAGACAACTCCCACGCCATCGGCAACAATGAGCGCGGCAGCATTGATCGCTGTACGAAAGTCCTTATTGCGCTGTGCGTTCATGACAAACTCTGGGTTGACAGTCACGATCTGTTGGCATACTTGCGCACGGTCACTGGCTCGCCACTGCACGATGATCTGCTCGATGCTGTCGAGAGCCTGGCGCTGTGAGAGGCGATCAACCCGAACCCCGAGTACGTAGGCTGCTTCCGGCGAATGGTGTTGTGACGTAGCTTTTATTTGTGATAACGACATTTTTTTTTACCAGCTGATAAGCTCATTTTCAACATTACTAACGATAATATCCGGGCGCGTCTCTTCTATATAACGGCGTACCTGCCCCAAAATTTCTTCTGCGTGCTGCCTACTATTACTCACGCAGCTCACGCCAAGAACGGCTATTTGCCAGAGATTCTGCTCCTCGACTTCGGCAATCGCCACTTCAAAGCGGTTACGAATCCTGGCCATAACAGATTTAATGATCTGCCGTTTATCTTTTAACGATTGACTATCCGGCAAATGTAACGTAATTTGACTTACTCCTATTATCATGGGGCGAGTATAGTCTCCTTTTCCGAGGTTGTCCAGTCCTTTAGGAGCTCGTTTTCAAGCGTGCAGAGGGGCTTTTTGTTAAGGGTCACGAAATTGGCCAGAGGTTGACTTCCTATACAGAGGAGATTATACTGGTTAAGTAACTTCTTCAGTAATACGTATGTGGAATGCTTCTTAGTGCAAAAGCTCTCATTCTCCCAGCTTCTTCGCGAGTAGAATACTTGATGCTGTATGCAGTCTTCTTAGTTTGTCCAGTCTTCCTAAGTTTGTCCAGATTTCGTACAAGGAGAAGCACATGCAAAACGCGACGATGGAGGCGCCTCGCAGGCGTCCACTTGGAGTCTCGATTATAGCGGTCCTGGTAGCGATCCAGGGCATATTCTTTCTGATCTTAGGTATCCTGGCGCTTGTAGCAGTCATCGTGGCTGCCAATAGCGCAGGGACTACAGTCAATGGATATGCCATCACTGGCGCCACTGTGAGTGCTATAGCAGGAGTCCTGGCAGGCATTTTCCTGGTAGTGGGGCTGGTCTCACTCCTGTTCGCCTGGGGATTGTGGACACTCAAGCGTTGGGCCTTCTGGGCCACGGTGATCATCGAGATTATCAGCCTGCTCAACAGTGTGTTGGCTTTCACCCAACCACATGCCAACTTCTGGTCCGCTGCGGTCGGTATGATCATTCCCATTGTGATCCTGGTCTACTTCTTTGCTGACGCCAACGTGCGTGCTGCCTTCCGTACCTGATGGCCTTCGGCAGCCCCTCTCGCTGACGCGAAGACGATCACTTCGCGTCAGCGAAAGAGGGAAGGGATCTTGCATGCCAAACGTGTCACCAAGACGGTGATATAGCCATCACGTGAATATCTCATCTCTTGCAAGCATTTTTCTGATGTAGAGGAAAGTATGTTATACTAGTGGCGCGAGACCCTGTTGTCTATACTGGAGAAAGGCAAACAGAGCCTATGACCATAGCCTATACATCAGGCACACAGGTTGATCATTACGAAATTATTCGTATGCTGGGGCACGGGGGTATGAACCGGGTGTATCTAGCGCGTGATGTATCGAATCAGCAAGAAGTCGTTCTCAAATTCCCCAATGATGATTTAATTGGCAATATTGCTGTCTTTGAGCGCTACAAGCGCGAAGCCGAGATAGGCAATCGCCTGCATCACCCGCATGTGCAGCAACTGCTCAATACTGATGAAAAGCGCTCGGAAGAGTACCTGGTGGTGGAGTATATCAAAGGGCAAACCTTGCGCGCCGTACTCGAAGAGCACGCCCCCAATCCATTGCCGATTGCCGAGGCGATCCGCATCACGCTACAAATTTGTGATGCCCTGGCATACTGCCATGAACAAGGCATCTTCCATCGTGATATTAAGCCTGAGAACATCATGATACAGGAGGATGGCAACATCAAAATCATTGATTTTGGTATCGCTCTACTCGAAGGTGCGCGGCGCGTGACCTGGCGCGGCCTATCAGGTACGGTGGGCACGCCTGATTACATGTCACCGGAACAGCTCAAGGGCGAGCGTGGAATGGCTGGTTCTGATATTTATGCTGTCGGTGTGATGCTGTATGAAATGCTCTGTGGTCGTACACCATTTGAGGGTGAGAATATCTTTGCTATTATGAACCAGCATATCTCGCAGGATCCGCCCTCGATCCTCCTCATGAATCCGCAGCTCTCGCCGGCACTGGCTACCGTAGTAATGCGGGCCATTCGTCGTGACCAGGATAAGCGTTACCAGTCGATGAGCAATCTCCTCCATGATCTGCGCAACCTGGAAGAGGTCAAGCCGGTGCTTTATGAGCCAGAGACGCAACGTCTCAACCACTCTGTGCGAACAGCTATCACGGCCACCCTCATTATCATCGCCATTTTTCTACTGATTGGCGTGCTGGGCTTCCTTGCGCAGTTTGCCCATACTGTCGGCCATTAAGATCGCGACCCCGCTCTGGCTACGTTGGCACTATACCAGGAGAAAAAGAGAGTACCGATGCAGATCCCATCCTCCCAACCGATCTATATTATTGGCGATGTCCATGGTCATCTGAAAAAGCTTGTCAAGCTGCTGCAGGATGCGCAATTGATCGACGCTGAACACTCCTGGAAGGCGGGAACAGCTACGCTCTGGTTTATAGGCGATTTTGTTGATCGTGGACCTGACGGCATTGCTGTGCTGGATCTGGTGATGCGCTTGCAGGCAGAAGCAACTGCCGCTGGTGGCTCTGTTGCGTCGTTGCTTGGCAACCATGAGATGATGTTGCTTGCAGCCTATCGTTTCGGCAGGCGCTCAACGGGGCTGGGGAGCAATTTTCTGACCCGCTGGAAACAGAATGGCGGAAACCGCAAGGATCTCGCCAGTTTGACATCGCGACACCTCGATTGGATGGCTCATCTGCCTGCAATGGCGCTGGTGGATGATTACCTCTTCATGCATGCGGACGCTCCCTTCTATATCAAATGTGGACGTACCGTTGATGAGGTGAATGCTGCCTTCAACAAGCTGTTAAGCCGGAGCGATGCATTAGCCTGGGAAGAAATGTTGGAAGATTTTGCCCGGCGTGGAGCGTTCACGCACGCGACTAATGGCGAAGAGTTCGCCCGCCGCTTTCTGAGCATCTTTGGCGGGCAACAACTGATACACGGTCATACTCCCATCAGTTCCATGCTGCGCTGCCCACCCGGAAAGATAGATAGTCCCTGCATATATGCAGGTGGGCAGTGTGTCAACGTTGACGGCGGTATGTTCCTCGGCGGGCGCGGGTTTGTGTATCAATTACGCGTCCCTGGTGGATCAAACGCCCCTGCATAATATTTGTATAATTTGCATACTCACGTGGTTGCTTTCCTCAAAAAGTTGTCAAGAAAGTTATTGCTTTCCTCAAAAAGTTATCAAGAAAGTTTCGCTTCTTGTCTGTGATTACCCAGGTGTAACATAAGTGTTGTGCATAGTGCACAAAATACTATGATCATTTTTTCCTATTTTGTATGTAGTACCTGGGGGTTAAAGTGCATATACTTTGCCAAGTAACACCAGCGAAAAGGAGCAAACAGAACCAATGAAAAAATTAAGTCTATCACTATTGCCACATACATATGCTGTTTGTCAGTTCCATCCCGATAAACACATCCCCTATTGGGCTCTGATGGGCGACTTTGTCTCGCTGACACGTACAAATGAGGAACTATCTATCGCCTGCCAGGAGGACAATGTTCCAGATGACATAGAGGCGGAGAGAGGATGGCGCTGTTTGCAGGTGCAGGGAGCCTTCGATTTTTCCGCAGCAGGCGTCCATGCCTCGCTGGCTATTCCACTGGCCGAGGCGGATATCAGCGTCCTGGCGATTGCTACATACGCGACCGATTACTTACTGATCAAAGAGAAGAATGTGGAACGGGCCTTGCAGGTTCTGGAGCAGGCCGGTCATTACATTGATCAATAAGGTACCTCTCGCCTGTCAATGAACCTTTGCGGTTAAAAGCCCCTGGACCTTCACTTGCCATCTCTTGTTGTGATATGCCTGCTACTTCCTGCTGATCTTTTCGCCCCTTTTGATCTTTCACAGAAACCGAGCCAGGAAGCCCCCGTCTTTCCGGGCGGGGGCGGAATGGCCTTTCCTTGTCAGGTGGATTGGGTGGCGGGGACTGCATGCCGTGCTCCTTTCTGGTAACGATAGCCATCGTTGCGATGGATGGGACGGCAATAGCGATAACTGATCCCGGCCTGGCGTCCAGCTTTGGTCCTCAAATCGAAAGAGCCGCTGGCTCGTGCCAGCACGCGCCCAACATGCGTCCCCGCCCTCGCCCCCGCGGGAACCACCGCCCGCACCAGGTCGCCCGTCTGGTAGCCGAAATGCACCTTCTTCCGCTGCCTATGGCGGATGGGAAAGCCATGCTCATCGACGCCGCACATTTGCCGGTTGCCATGACCGGTGGCTTCGATCAGCAAAGGAACCACCTGGCTCGTTTCCAGAGGCTGTGGGGTGCTCTGGCCGGCACACGCTGCATCGAGCCAATGCGTTTTCGGCAGATGCCGCTTCGCCCGGTTGTACTTGGTCAAACCGCCACTGCTGGTCTCCAGGGGTAAGCCGGTCGCCTTCAGCCGTTCAAAGAGGTGCCAGCGGGTCGCATTGACGGCGGCAGCAGCTTTGAGCGGCGTTTTCGCCTGGGCCAGGATGCGTGCCAACACCTCTGGTTTCTTGTTCAGGAAATCCTCGATGAGTTGCGTGCCCTTCTTGACGTTACACGGCTCGCAGGCCAGGGTGAGGTTGCTCACGCGATGCGTGCCGCCTCGTGCGCGGCAGAGGATGTGCTCAATCTCCAGGGGAACATCCTCAGCCCCGCAGTAGGCGCATCGCCGCCCCCACTTTGCGAGCAGGTATTCCCGCGTCTCATAGCCCATGCGTTCCCCTTGGTGGTACTGGGCGCCTGTGATCTCCGGGTTTTGCATGGCCTGCATATCGAACTTAACCAGTTCCATGCTGATCGCCTCAATGGGGCACAAACGCCTCAGGCGCCCTACCCAGGTCAGCATGTTGGCAACCCGGCTTTCCAGCGAGGGCGGAA
>WNGQ01000210.1_pt1 | contig 66453 bp, 62 predicted proteins | sample 5407661 | NCBI WGS metagenome assembly WNGQ01 (sample SAMN13153382, study PRJNA577476) | soil metagenome | isolation source: 60 cm soil or saprolite under Garry oak tree replicate 2 | place: USA:California | collected 2016-06-15
CGTGAACGGCACCTCAGGGTTGCGCTCATGCAGCACCTTGGTGATCGCCGCCGTCAACGTCGTCTTGCCATGATCGATATGACCCATCGTGCCAATATTGACGTGCGGCTTGGTACGCTGAAACTTCTTCTTCGCCATGTGTCCCTTCTCCTACTCTCCACGAATCTTGGCGACGATATTCCTGGCGATGCCTTCGGGAACCTCGGCGTAGTGGCCGAAGTGCATGGTCGCGGTGGCGCGGCCCTGGGTCATGGAGCGCAGGTCGGTGGCGTAGCCGAACATCTCGGCCAGCGGCACCGCCGCGCGGATCACCTGGGCGTTGCCGCGGGGCTCCATCTTCTCGATGCGGCCGCGGCGGCCCGACAGGTTGCCCATGACGTCCCCGGCGAACTCCTCCGGGGTGACCACCTCGACGTCCATGATCGGCTCCAGCAGGGCCGGATCCCCCCTGCGGCAGCCGTCCTTGAACGCCATCGAGCCGGCGATCTTGAAGGCCATCTCTGAGGAGTCCACGTCGTGGTAGGAGCCGTCGTGCAGGATCACGCGGCAGTCCACCACCGGGTAGCCGGCGACCACGCCGGCGGTCATGGCCTCCTGGATACCGGCGTCCACCGCCGGGATGTACTCGCGCGGGATCTTGCCACCGACGATCTTGTTGACGAACTCGTAGCCGCCGCCGTCGCCGGCGGTGGGCTCCAGGTCGATCACCACGTGGGCGAACTGGCCCCGGCCGCCGGTCTGCTTGACGTGGCGGTAGACGATGTTGCGGACCGGCTTGCGGATGGTCTCGCGGTAGGCGACCTGCGGCTTGCCCACGTTGGCGTCGACCTTGAACTCCCGCATCATGCGGTCGACCAGGATCTCCAGATGCAGCTCACCCATGCCGGCCATGATCGTCTGGCCGGTGTCCTCGTCGGTATGGACCCGGAAGGTCGGGTCCTCCTCGCCGAGGCGCTGCAGGGCGTTGGCGAGCTTGTCCTGGTCGCTCTTGGTGCGCGGCTCGATGGCGACCTCGATCACCGGGTCGGGGAAGCTCATTGACTCGAGCACGATCGGGTGGTCGGGGTCGCAGAGGGTGTCACCGGTGGTGGTGAACTTGAGCCCGACCGCGGCCACGATGTCGCCGGTGAAGATCGCGTCCTTGTCCTCGCGGTGGTTGGCGTGCATCTGCAGCAGCCGCCCGATCCGCTCCTTGCGGTCCTTGGTGGCGTTCTGCACGTGGCTGCCAGCCTTCAAGGTCCCGGAATAGACCCGGAAGTAGGTGAGCTTGCCCACGTAGGGGTCGCTCATGATCTTGAAGGCGAGCGCGGAGAACGGCTCGGAGTCGTCGGGCTGGCGCTCGATCACGGCGGACTCGTCGCTCGGCTTGGTGCCCTGCACCGGCGGGACGTCCTGCGGCGAGGGCAGGTACCAGACGACCGCGTCGAGGAGGGGCTGCACGCCCTTGTTCTTGAAGGCGCTGCCGCACAGCACCGGGGTGATCTGGCCGGCGATCGTAGCCTTGCGGATCGCCTTGCGCAGCTCCTCGACGGTGGGCTCCTCCTCCAGGACGTACTTCTCCATGAGCTGCTCGTCGGTGTCGGCGAGCACCTCGAGCAGGCGGTGGCGCCACTCCTCGGCGGCATCGGCGTACTCGTTGGGGATGGGGCGGTCCTCCCAGGCCTCGCCCATGCCCTCGCTCGGCCAGTAGTGGCCGCGCATCTCGACCAGGTCGATGACGCCATGGAAGTTGCTCTCAACGCCCCAGGGAAGCTGCAGGACCGCGGGGCGGGCGCCCAAGCGGTCCACGATCATGTCGACGGTGCGGTGGAACTCGGCCCCCACCCTGTCCATCTTGTTGACGAAGGAGATCCGCGGCACGCGGTACTTGTCGGCCTGGCGCCAGACCGTCTCCGACTGGGGCTCGACGCCGCTGACGGCGTCGAAGACCGCGACCGCGCCGTCCAGAACGCGCAGGGAGCGCTCGACCTCGACGGTGAAGTCCACGTGACCGGGCGTATCGATCAGGTTGAGCCAGTGGTCGCGCCACTTACAGGTGGTCGCGGCCGAGGTGATGGTGATGCCGCGCTCCTGCTCCTGCTGCATCCAGTCCATCACCGCGGCACCCTCGTGCACCTCACCGATCTTGTAGGTGCGGCCGGTGTAATAGAGGATCCGCTCGGTAGTGGTGGTCTTCCCAGCGTCGATGTGGGCCATGATCCCGATGTTGCGCGTGCGCGACAGCGGGAACTCGCGAATCGCGAGCCCACTCTTGCGCTCATGAGCCTTTCGTTCGACTGCTGTGTTTGTCATGCCTCTCTCAGTTCCAAGTGCCTGACCAGTGACCTGTGGACCAGCTGGTCGCTTACCACCGGTAGTGGGCGAAGGCCTTGTTGGCCTCGGCCATCTTGTGTGTGTCTTCCTTGCGCTTGACGGCGGCGCCGGCGCCGTTGGAGGCGTCCAGGAGCTCGCCGGCCAGGCGATCGGCCATGGTCTTCTCACGGCGGTTGCGGGCGTAGTTGACCAGCCAGCGCAGCGCCAGGGTGGTGGAGCGGCCCTGCTTGACCTCGACGGGCACCTGGTAGGTGGCACCGCCGACGCGCCGGCTGCGGGTCTCGAGCACCGGCCGGGCGTTCTCGACCGCGCGCTTGAGGGTGGTCACCGGGTCGTTGCCGGTCTTGGTGCGGGCCTGCTCCAAGGCAGCGTAGACGATCCGCTCCGAGGTGGAGCGCTTCCCCTTCAGCAGCACCTTATTGATCATCTGGGTGACCAGCTGCGACTGGTACACCGGGTCCGGCGTGAGCGGCCGGCGGCTGACAGGACCCTTGCGTGGCATCTTCCCTACCCCTGCTTGGCCTTGGCGCCGTAGCGCGAGCGAGCCTTCTTCCTGTCGCGGACGCCCTGGGTGTCCAGGGTCCCGCGGATGACCTTGTAGCGGACGCCGGGCAGGTCCTTCACCCGGCCGCCGCGGACCAGCACCATGGAGTGCTCCTGCAGGTTGTGCCCGATGCCCGGGATGTAGGCGGTGACCTCGATCCCGGTAGTGAGCCGCACCCGGCAGACCTTGCGCAGGGCCGAGTTGGGCTTCTTCGGCGTGGTGGTGTACACGCGAGTGCAAACGCCACGGCGCTGCGGCGACCCCTTGAGGGCCGGCGTCTTGGCCTTGACGCTCTTGCTCTCCCGGCCCTTGCGGACCAACTGGGCGATCGTTGGCATCCAGTCTCCCTATCTACCTACTCAGCTACCTACGTTCCCTACACATTCCCGCTGCTCATTCAACTCCACGGTGCCGGGCGTTCAACCCACCCATGACCATGAACATTCAACTACCGCTCGTGATTCCATAAGGTCTCGCGCCCGGAGCGGCTCGATCGCTTCCCACCACCTGCCGCTCTCTCACGTCCGCGCAAATGCTCAAGGCAACAGCGAACGCGCGCGTCGAAGGCGCGATGGGGGATGGTAGCGAAGCTCTCACGTCCCCGTCAAACCCATTCGGGCGGTGAGCCCTGTTCGAGGAATCAGGGCGACCGGCCGATACAAGGTGGGAGCCCCAGGTGAAGCCTTGACAAGGCAAGGGGAGGCTGGCGGTAATAACGTAACGCTGTTCAGCATCGTCGAACGAGCGTCCACTCTCGCTGGCCACCCGCAACGAGGCAAGGAGGCACCCGTGAGACGCAACACCCTGCTGGGTGAGCTGTCCGCCGAGTTCCTCGGCACGTTCACCCTGATCATCTTCGGCGTCGGCGTCGTCGCCCAGACCGTCCTGACGCCCTTCACCGCTGGTGCCCAGTCGATCCACTGGGCGTGGGGCATCGGCGTGGTCATGGGCATCTACGTCGCCGGAGGCATCTCCGGCGCCCACATCAACCCGGCGGTCACCCTCGCCCTGGCGGTCCGCAGAGGATTCGCCTGGGGCAAGGTGCTGCCGTACTGGGGCGCGCAGACCCTCGGCGCGTTCGTCGCCGCGCTGATCATCCGCTGGAACTACTGGGAGTCCTTCGACAAGTTCGACCCGGCCAAGGGCGTCAAGAGCCAGCTGGTGTTCTCCACTCTCCCCGGCAACAACGTCCTGCCGGTGAGCCAGCTCGGCGCCCTGCGCGACCAGATCATCGGCACGGGCATCCTGGTGATGGTGATCCTCGCGATCATCGACAGCCGCAACATGGCTCCCGGTGCCAACATGGCGCCGTTCATCATCGGGCTGCTGGTAGTCGGCATCGGCATGACGCTGGGTGCCGACGCCGGCTACGCCATCAACCCTGCCCGCGACTTCGGCCCCCGCCTGGCCTCCTTGATCACCGGCTGGTCCAACGCGATGAAGGACCAGAACGGCGACTTCTACGCCTGGGTGCCGATCATCGGGCCGTTCATCGGAGGTGTGGTGGGCGCCTATGTCTATGACGGCTTCATCTCCCGGTTCCTGCCGGTCGCCGAACCCGAAGTCGGCCGCGTGCCCGAGAATCCAGACACCGCCTGAGGCCTGGGGCAGCAACCGCAGCACCGCCGCTTGAGGACCGCCGAACGACACCGAAACCCCGACCCCGACGCCGGGACCAAGGAGGCAGCGGCGACATGGCAAAGGACTTCGTGCTAGCGATCGACCAGGGCACCACCAGCAGCCGGACCATGCTGTTCAACCACGACGGCACGGTCGCCGGTGTCGCCCAGGAAGAGCACGAGCAGATCTACCCGCAGGCCGGGTGGGTGGAGCACGACCCCAAAGAGATCTGGGCCAAGACGCAGCAGGTGACCGCGCAGGTCATGCGCGACAAGGGGATCACGCACGAGAACCTGTCGGCGGTGGGGATCACCAACCAGCGTGAGACCACGGTGGTATGGGACAAGAACACCGGCGAGCCGGTCTACAACGCGATCGTGTGGCAGGACACCAGGACCCAGCCGATCGTCAGCCAGTGGAAGGAAGAGGGCTACGAGGACGAGATCAAGCAGAAGACCGGGCTGGTCATCGCGACCTACTTCTCGGGGACCAAGATCGCGTGGATCCTTGAGAACGTGGAGGGAGCGCGGGAGCGGGCCGAAGCTGGGGATCTGCTGTTTGGGAATACGGATACCTGGCTGATCTGGAACCTTACTGGTGGGGTCAACGGCGGGAAGCACATCACTGACTACACCAACGCGTCGCGGACGATGCTGTTCAACCTGGCGGCGACGGACTGGGACGACCATCTGCTGGAGCGGCTCAACATCCCGAAGTCGATGCTGCCGGAGCTGCGTCCTTCGTCGGACGCGGAGTTCTATGGGCAGACGACTGCTGACGGGGTGTTTGGGGGGCAGGTACCGGTCTGCGGGGACGCTGGGGATCAGCAGGCGGCGCTGTTCGGGCAGGCGTGCTTCGATCTGGGACAGGCGAAGAACACCTATGGGACGGGGTGCTTCCTGCTGCAGAACACCGGGTCGACGGTGGTTCCTTCGAAGTATGGGCTGCTGACGACGGGGTTCTATGCGCTGGAGCGCGGGAAGAGCTCGTACGCGCTTGAGGGGTCGATCGCGATCACTGGGGCGGCTGTTCAGTGGCTGCGGGACAACCTGAAGCTGATCGCGAATGCGGATGAGACTGAGGCGATTGCGGCTTCGGTGGAGGACTCGGGGGGCGCGTACTTTGTGCCGGCGTTCTCGGGGTTGTTTGCGCCGTATTGGGATGAGCGGGCGCGTGGGGCGATCGTGGGGCTCACTCGGTACGTCAATCGGGCGCATCTTGTCCGGGCGACGTTGGAATCCATTTGCTATCAGACGCGGGATGTGGCTGATGCGGTGGAGAAGGACTCGGGGAAGGCGCTGCCGGACCTGCGGGTCGATGGCGGGGCGGTCAAGAACAACTTCCTGATGCAGCTGCAAGCCGACATCCTGGGGATTCCGGTGATTAGGCCGCAGGTACAGGAGACGACCGCGTTGGGGGCTGCATATCTGGCGGGACTCGCTACTGGGTACTGGTCGTCGCTGGATGAGATGCGGCAGAACTGGCAGGTGGATCGGGTGTTTGAGCCTTCTTGGTCGGAGGATAAGCGCGAATCTGGGTATGCGGAGTGGAAGAAGGCGATTGAGCGGACGAGAGGGTGGGTCAGCTAACTTCGCCGTGGGTATTGGCCCGTTGGGACCCCTCGTGCGGTGCTACGTACTACAGGTCGCTCGCACGAGGGGTCCCAACGGGCCCTTATTGTCTGTGGTAACCGTGGGAGGGGCCGGGTTGGGGGGGAAAATCGGGCGCTCCGTGGTTGTTTGAGAACCCGGTTGGGTGCGCTTGCTCGTATCGTGACTGGTGGTCGATTGGCTGAGACGGTTGGGAGGAGGGCGGAGCGATGTTCTCGGTTGAGGAGGCGGGGGGTTGGGTTCGGAGGACGGCGGGGGTGATTGAGGAGAACGCTGTCGTGTTGACCAAGCTGGACGCGGCGATCGGGGACGGGGACCACGGGACCAATATGGCGCGGGGGTTCAAGGCGGTCCTGGAGCGGATTGAGGGGGCAGGAGGGGATTTCGCCAGCCTCTTCAAGGCTGTTGGGATGGCCTTGATTGGCAAGGTGGGTGGGGCGTCGGGGCCGCTTTATGGGTCGTTCTACCTGGCGGTTGGGAAGCAGCTGGGGGATGTCGCCGAGGTTTCGGACGAAGCGCTGGCTGCTGGGTTGCGGGCGGGGTATGACGGCGTTGTTGCCAGGGGGAAGGCACAACTCCAGGACAAGACCATGCTGGATGCGTGGGATCCGGCGCTGAATGCGCTGGACGCTGCGGTGGCGGAGGGGGCCGAGCTTGGTTCGGCGCTTGATCGGGCTGCGGCGGCGGCTGAGGAAGGGATGAAGGCGACCATTCCGCTGATCGCGCGTAAGGGGCGGGCGAGCTATCTCGGGGAGCGGTCGCGGGATCATCAGGATCCGGGAGCGACTTCGACGTGGCTGATCGTTAAGGCGCTGGCGGATACGGTCAACGGGCGCTGACGGGGTGGAGGAGATCAGCCGCCCGCGTCCTTCGGGCCCAACACCTGATCAGGGTTCCGGGCCGTTTGGAGGCCGTCACGTATTTCTTGGTTGACCTCCTCTAACGCCTCACGTTGTACCTTTGGGTCTAATTGGGATATTTCTTGCAGCGTTAGCTTCCTACCTGTCTCGTCCCTCGCATTGCGTCCCACTGGCTAACACCTCCAGCAACCACGTTGGTCGTCGTTCAGGCTTGCCAAGCGCGAGAGACCCGAGGAATGCGACATGGTTTCCCGGGTGGGGGCGATCTGGTAGGTTTCGGACCATCTGGTCTGGTCCGGGGGGAAGGGGCGGCGCTGTGAAGGAATTTGCGTCGGAGCCGTTGGTGAAGCGGCTGGTGGACTGGGGGGTCGACACCGTGTTTGGGCTGCATGGGGATGGGCCTGATGGGGTGGTGCAGGTGTTTCGGCGGCACCAGGACCGGATTCGGCTGGTGTTGGTGCATCACGAGGAAGCGGCTGCGTTCATGGCGAGTGGGTATGCCAAGACCACTGGGAAGATTGGGGTGTGTCTGGCGACCTCGGGGCCGGGGGCGGTGCATCTGCTGAACGGGCTCTATGACGCGAAGCTCGATCACCAGCCGGTGCTGGCGATTACGGAGAATCAGGAGGTGCAGCTGCTCGGGACCAGCTTTCAGCAGGAGATCCGGCTGGAGGAGGTGTTCCGGGACGTTGCGGACTACAACGTGCGGGTGGATGTGCCGGTGCAGATTCCGGGGTTGGTAGATATCGGGATCGGGCATGCGGTGGGGCGGGGGACGGTGTCGCATATCACCTTTCCGTCGACCTTGGAGCCGGGGGCGGTGGAGGGGGCGGCGTGGATGATGGCGCCGGCGAGTGCACCGACGGCTCCGGTGTTCATGCCGGCGCCGGGGACGCCGCCGGCGAGTGATCTGGAGCGGGCCGCGGCGGTGCTCAACCAGGGGAGCCGGGTGGCGTTGCTGGTCGGGGTAGGCGGGCTGGAGGCGCGGGAGGAGCTGCTGGCGGTCGCGGAGTTGCTGGCGAGCCCGATCGTGAAATCGCTGCCGGGGAAGGCGGCGGTGCCCGACGACCATCCGATGTCGACCGGGTGTATCGGGGTGTATGGCACCAAGCCGGCCGAGGATGCGCTGGAGGGGGCTGACACCCTGCTGGTGGTGGGGACCAACTTCCCCTATGCCCTGCATCTGCCGGAGCCTGGGAAGGTGCGGACGGTGCAGATCGAGACGGATCTGCTGCGGGTGGTGGGGCGCAGTTCGACGGAGGTGCCGCTGGTCGGGGATGCCGCGGAGACGTTGCAGGCGCTACTGCCGCTGCTGCAGCGCAAGCAGGACCGGGAGTTCCTGCGGCAGTCGCAGGCGGCGATGGCGCGGTGGCGGGAGCGGCTGACGGCGCTGGAGGCGCCGGGGCATGACCCGATCCGGCCGCAGTACCTGATGCGGGTGGTGGACCGGCTCGCTGCTGACGACGCCGTCCTGGCATCGGACTCGGGGGTGACGGCGGTGTGGTCGGCGCGTCACTTCGACGTGCGGGGGGACCGGAGCTACCTGGTGTCGGCGAACCTCAACACCATGTCGGCGGGGTTGCCGTACATGATTGCGGCGCAGTGGGCGCATCCTGGGCGCCAGTGCATCGCCTTTGTCAGCTCGGAGGGGTTCGCCAAGCTGATGGCCGAGTTCCTCACCGCTGCCGAGTACGACCTGCCGATCAAGGTGGTGGTCAACAACACCTCGGCGCAGCGCGGGCAACTCCAGGCCGAGGCGAGGGGCGGCCGCACCCGGGCTCCTGCCAGCTTCGCCGCCTGGGCGTCGGCCTGTGGCGCTCTCGGCCTGCGGGTGGAGGGGGCTGCCGAGATCGAGGACGCGATTGAGCAGGCGTTGAAGTATGAGGGGCCGGCCTTGGTCGACGTGGTGGTGAACCCGGCCGAGCTGCCACGGCCGGCGGTGCTCGGGGGCGCCTAACCTCTCGCTCTCGCGGGTAGAAGCTACCTGGTTGGACTGGCAGTTCGGCGCAGGAAGCGAGGCGGCGTCGTCATGAACGGACCTGAGGTCGTCGTCATTACTGGTGCCAGCTCGGGGGTCGGGCGGGCGACCGCGCGGGCCTATGCGAACCTTGGGGTGGCGGTTGCGCTGCTTGCCAGGGAGAGCGAGGGGCTGGAGGGTGCCGCTGGGGAGGTGCGGTCGGGTGGGGGGAAGGCCCTCGCGATCCCGGTTGACGTCGCCGATGCCGCTCAGGTCGAGGCGGCGGCGCAGCGGGTCGAAGAGGAGCTTGGGCCGATCGACGTGTGGGTGAACAACGCCATGGCGTCGGTCTTCGCCCCGTTCGACCAGGTCAGCCCGGAGGAGTTCCGCCGTGTCACCGAGGTCGCCTACCTCGGGCAGGTCTATGGCACCAGGGCCGCGCTGGCCCGCATGGTGCCGCGTGACCGGGGCGTGGTCGTGTGCGTCGGCTCGGCGCTCGCCTACCGGGGGATCCCGCTGCAGAGCGCCTACTGCGGCGCCAAGCACGCCATCCAGGGGTTCACCGAGTCGGTGCGCTGCGAGTTGCTGCACCGCAGGTCGCGGGTGCGCCTCACGATGGTGCAGCTGCCGGCGCTCAACACACCGCAGTTCGACGTGGTGCTGTCGCGGCTGCCCAACCATCCGCAGCCGGTGCCGCCGATCTACCAGCCGGAGGTCGCCGCCAGGGCGATCGTGTGGGCGGCGCGGCACCGCCGCCGCGAGGTCTGGGTGGGCGCGAGCACCGCCGCGACCCTGCTGGCCAACGCGCTCGCGCCTGGGTTGCTGGACCGCTACCTGGCACGTACCGGCATCAAAGCACAGCAGACCAATCAGCCGGACGACCCGGAGCGGCCGGTGAACCTGTGGCAACCTGTGCCCGGCGACCTCGGCGCCCATGGCGGCTTCGACCACCGTTCCCACCCGGGCAGCAGCCAGTTCTGGGCGACCACCCACCGGGCGATCCTCGCCGGCGTCGCCGTGGCCGCGGGGGCAGCCGCCGCCGCGGGACTGCGGCGGCGCTCGAGATTCGGGGCTCAAGTCCCGGCCAGAAGCGACCGATACACCGAGCCTGACGCCTGACCGCCGCTCTCCGCAGGCGCCCCGGGGACTTCCTGACACCGACACCGGTGCAATTCCCGTGCGCCCGCAGAAAGGAAGGCTCCATGCATATCCGCCGCGTTGGTCGCCGCACCGCTCTCTGGTCGATGACCTTCGCTGTCACCGCTGCCGTGCTCGCTGTCTCCTCCCACTACGCGCTGGCCGACACGCCCACGCAGGTGACCGGCGACAAGAAGCTCGTCCTGGAGTATGTCCACGTCGCTAACCTGCAGGAAGCCTCCAACGACGACTGCGCCGAGGTGTACGGCACGATCACCGTGAAGCACGGCGACGACAGCAAGGACGTATTCAACCTCCCCTACGACAACATCACCTGGGACAGCGGCTACCAGAACGTCTGCGGCGACGGCCTTGTCAAGGCGACCGATGGTTCCGAGCTGATCGACGTCAGCGCGCTCACCGCGAAGTACGCTGGCGACCCCTCCGTCGACCGGCCCTTCGAGGTCACCTTCGACCTGTGGGATTGGGACCCGGGCTGGGATGCCGACGAGCATCTCGCCTTCGGGACCGTGACGATCTGGCCGGAGGCCAGCGACACCCTGCACAAAGTCGCCAGCGTGGACGGCGATGGTCAGGTCACGATGAGCTACTCGGTTTACGACGGGAAGACGCCAGCGACCACGGCGCCGACGACCAAGCCGACGCCCACGACGGCACCGCCAACCACGGCACCGCCGACGACCAAGCCGACGCCCACGACGGCACCCACCACCACCACCACCGAAGGTCCAGGCCCGGCATAAGCCTGGCCTGGTCAGACAGGTAGTTCGCTCCCGACTCCGGCGTGTTGGCGTTGGCCCACGCCGGAGTCGGGAGCTTCTTTGTTACCGACTTCGTGCTCTACCTGACCATGCCGCGGCGGCGGCCCCCGGTCGCCAGGCGGTAGATGAGCAGCAGGATGACCGAGCCGACGATGGCCGTCACCCAGGTGCTCAGGTCGAAGAAACTCTGCAGCGGGTGGGTGTGGAACAGCGCCCAGGCGAGGAAGCCGCCGAGCAGGGCTCCCACGATACCGATGATCGTGGTGATGATCAGCCCGCCCGGGTCGTCGCCCGGCATGATCGCCTTCGCGATCGCACCCGCGATCAGCCCCAGGAGAATCCAGGCGATGATGCCCATGTCAGTCCTTTCTCTTGTCAGCCTTAGCCTGGGTATGAGCAGCGACAAGGCACTCAAAACCTGAACGGGGTGCGCGCACGGTCGCGTACTCTTTGGGGCATGGGGACGACCGTGATGATCGCCACGCCGCTGGAGCCCGAGCTGGTCCAGCGGATCGAGCGGGGCGAGCCGCGGGCCACAGTGCTGTTCGAGCCGGAACTGCTGCCACCGCCGCGGTATCCGTCCGATCACCAGGGCGTGCCGGGTTTCGAGCGTGACGACGCCGGTGAGCAGCGCTGGCGCGAGCAGCTCGACCGGGCCGAGGTGCTGTTCGGGATCCCCGGTGACAGCGCCGAGGAGCTGGCCCGGGTGGTGCGGGAGCACAGCGGGGTCCACTGGGTCCAGTCGACCCGCGCCGGGGCGGGCGAGCAGGTCCGCGCCGCCGGGCTCACCCCCGACGAGCTGGAGCGGGTCGCGGTCACCAGTACCAGCGGGGTGCACGCCCGCCAGCTCGCCGAGTTCGCCATGCTCGGCCTGATGGCGTTCACCAAGGACTTGCCGCGGCTGCTGCGCGACAAGCGCCGCCGCCACTGGGACCACTACCCCACCCGGGAGCTGGCCGAGCAGACCCTGCTGGTCCTCGGCCTCGGCGAGATCGGCCGCGAGGTCGCCAGGCAGGCGAGCTGTCTCGGCATGCGGGTGGTCGGCGTGCGCCGCCGTCGCGGCCGCCGCCCCAAGGAGGTCGCGGAGGTGCATGGCGTGGAGGCCCTGGCCGAGCTGCTCCCGGCGGCCGACGCGGTGGTGGCGACACTACCGGGCACGCCCTCCACCGAGCGGCTGCTCGACCGTGAGCTGATCGGGCGGATGCGTCCCGGCGCGGTCTTCGTCAATGTCGGCCGCGGCAGCGTCGTGGACGAGGAAGCCCTGATCGAGGCCCTGCTCGCCGGCCGCCTCGGCGGTGCGGCCCTGGACGTGTTCGCCAGCGAGCCCCTCCCCCTCGGCAGCCCCCTCTGGGACCTCCCAAACGTCCTGCTGAGCCCCCACACCGCCGCCCTCTCCGTGCGGGAGAACGAGCGCATCGTCGAGCTGTTCGCCGACAACCTGCGCCGCTATCTCGACGGCGCGACCCTGCGCAACCGCGTCGATCCAGTGCAGGGCTACTAAAGCATTTAGGCGCCGGAGGGACCGAGGTAGGAGATCTGGATCCGCGAGGGCGTCCCGTGGCGCAGGGCCGCCTCGATGGCGGCACCCGCCTGTTCGGTGTGGACGTGGACCTGGAACAGCCCGTCTCCTCGGCCGACGGTGACGCTGTCGCCGATGGCGGACAGCTCGCGGGACAGCTCCTCCAGGGCGTCCCGGTCGCAGGCGAGCAGGTACTGCACCTCGAACAGTGCCGGGGAGCCCGTTTCGCTGGGATCCACGCCGCTGCCCTTCTCCGCTCCGGGGGGGCCCCCCGGAGCGAGCCTAGCAAGTTTTGGAGGGGTGGCGCTGCCGTTATCCACAGGCCCAATGCCCGGCTCAGCGTCCTCCTCCGCGGTTGCAGCGAAGGCCTCTAGGCAGAGTTGCAGGCCGTAGCCGGCGGCGTCGACGACGCCGGCCTCGCGCAGCGCGCGGAGCTGCTGGCGAGTGGCGGTGACCGCCTCGCGAGCGGCGGCTGCGGCGCGGGCGAGCAGGGCGGCCACGGTGGTGCCCGCGTCCGGGGTCGCCTCCAGGGTCGCGGCCACGGCGGCGGCGGTGGCGTCGGCGACCGAGAGGATGGTTCCCTCGACCGGATCGAGGACCGCCTCGCGGGCCTGGCTGGCGGCAACCTGGAAGCCGCGGGCCAGCTCGGCCGGGCCGACCAGGTCCAGAGGTGCCCAGGTGTCCAGCAGGCCGCGGAGCGCCTCGGCCAGGATCACGCCCGAGTTGCCTCTGGCCTCCTCCAGGGCGGCGCCGCCGGCCGTCTTGGCGATCCAGGCGAGGTTCGGCTCGGGCTCCGGGCGCGCGTCCAGCGCGGCGACCACACCGGCCAGCGTCAGGGCCATGTTGGTGCCGGTGTCGTGGTCGCGCACCGGGAAGACGTTGAGGCGGTTCAGCTCCTCTTCGTGCTGCCGCAGGGCCGCGAGCATCGCCCGCAACGCCGCCCCCAGGGTTCGCGCATCGAGCCCGACCGGCGCGGCTTGCGCTTTGGTCTCAGGCATGGCTTGAGTATACGGACCCACCATCCGCGCCTCTTCCCTTCCTCTTTGGAGCGTTGACCCCCTGATGCACCCGCTCCCCAATTCCCCCATCCCGCGCCCCGGCGCCCTCGCGCGCCACGCTCTCCCCCACCTGGTCGAGGCGACCGTGATCCCGCTCGGGCTGTTCTATGGCGGCCTGCGGCTGTTCAGCCTCTGGGGCGCCCTGCTTGCCACGCTGCTGTGGTCCTACACCGCCCTGCTCCGGCGGGTGATCATGCGCCGGCCGGTGCCGGGCACGCTGCTGCTTGCCGCCGTCGGGTTGACCGCGCGCACCGCCCTGGCGCTCGCCACCGGCAGCGCCTTTCTGTATTTCCTGCAGCCCACCCTCGGCACGGTCCTGGTCGCAGCCTCGTTCCTCGGCTCGGTGGTACTCGGCCGGCCGCTGGCAATGCGGCTGGCCGCCGACTTCGTACCGTTGCCGGCGGCGCTGCTCGCCAATGCCCGGGTGCGCCGCTTCTTTTTGCGGATCTCCCTGCTCTGGGCAGTGGTGTTCATGGCCAACGCCGGGATCAGCCTGTGGCTGCTGCTGAGCCAGTCGCTGGCGACCTTCCTGTGGACCCGGACACTTGCCTCCCTTATCCTGACGGGGAGCGCGATCGCGATTTCCACCCTCGCTTTTCGTCGCTGCCTGCACCGCACCGCCCGGCCCACCTGACGCCCCCCCGTACCGAGCGTCTCCGCGATGTAATAGGAGGCCATCCATGCCGGCCCCTCCGCTCCGATGGCGACCACCTGGCGACGACCCCCAGCCCCAGGCTCAGCCCCAGGTCAAAGTCAAGGTTAAGGCCAAGGCCAAAGCGCGGCCTGAACCGAAGCCCAGGCACCAAGTTCAGGCCCGCCACCAAGTTCAGGCCCTGCCTGTCCAGCGCAGGCAGCATCTCCGGCCGGAGCACACGCGGAAGCGCAGGCGAGGGCACAGCTCGGTCCTGTACGTGCTGGCCACCGTCGTCGCCCTGGGACTGGTGACGGTGATCATTTTCGCGGTGACCGCCCACAGCCAGCAGCGGCATCCTTCGACGCCGCTGGCGCAGCCCAGCGCGCCGAAGCTGGCGGCCACGGCTTCCACCGCAGCGCCAACCACACACCCAGCCCCAGCGGTCGCGCAGAGCAGCCTCACCAAGGCCGTCTACTACCTACATCAAACCGACCTGAGTGTTAACTACCTGACGCTGAGCAGCAGCGACGCCCAGCGGATGGTCAACGCCGACCTCGACTTCGTCAGCAACGGCAGCGGCGTGGGCTTCCACGCGGCGTCGGCGCCCGCCCAAGGGCTCGTGGCGATCTACAGGCTCCACAACCACACCACCGGGGACTACGTCTACACCGCCAGCACCGCAGACCGGAACTCGCTGACCCACGCCAGCTACGTCAACGAAGGCGCCGTCTTCTACGCACCAACCGCTCCAGCCTCCGGCCTGATCCCCGTCTACCGCCTGCAACGAGGTACCTACCACTGCCTCGCCGTTGGAACGCTGCCCCGCGACGCCGCCGTCGCAGCCGGCTGGCACCTGCAGCACATCGTGTTCTACGTGCGTCACTGACCCGAGCGACCCAAACACCCCAACCACTTACGATCTTCAGGGGTGAGCTGCGAGCCGGAGCCGCATGGATCCACCGTAGGCCCGGAGGGGGGCCCTATCGCGCGACCTGTAGTTCCGTAGCAGCGATAGGGCCCCCCTCCGGGCCACCCACGCCGCGGCGCAGTCTCGCACCCGGGGTGTCCTACATCACCTCCCACCACCAGGCGAGGCCGGAGAGGCCGGGGCCGGTATGGGCGACCATGGCCGCGTCGAACTCTCCGATGAAGGCGGTGGCTGGTTCGGCGTGCAGCTCGCTGCGGATGGCGGCGAGCAGCGCTTCGGCTTCGTGGGGGGCGAGGGCGTGGAGGGCGGCGACGTGCAGGGCGGCGGGGCTGGCTGGGCGGGAGGCGCGCCAGCGGGCGAGGATGCGGCGGAGGGCAGCGGCGCGGGAAAAGGCGGGACGGCGGGGATGGATAGCCCCGTGGGAGAACTCGAACAGCGGCTGGACGCCGAGGAGGGTGCCGAGGCGGCCGGCCAGGCTGGGGAGGCGGCCGCCGGCGACGAGCTGGTCGAGGGTGTCGAGGGTGGCGATCAGGCGCACCCGCTCGGCGGTAGCGCGGGCGGTGGCGGCGACCTCGGCGAGGGAGCGGCCTTGCTGCGCGGCGCGGGCCGCGGCCAGGACCACCAGCCCTTGGCCACCGGCGGCGGTGCCGCTGTCGAGCACCTCGACCGGGCCGGGGGCGCGGCGCGCGGCGAGGGTGGCCGCCTGGTAGGTGCTGCTCATCGAACGCGCCACGGTGAGCACTACCACGCCGTCGCCGTTCTGGCCCCGCTCGATCGCGGCGGCGATGCGGCCCGGCGGCGGGCTGGAGGTACGGCCGCCGCTGGTCAGCTCCAGCGGGACCACGGTGACGCCGTGGGAGCACGCCAGGTCGTCGGGGAGGGAGGCGGCGCCGTCGGTGACGACCGCGACCGTCACGAGGCCGCCTTCGGGGGCTGGCGGCCCCCCTCGGGCCGCCCTTCCGCCCGCTCCTCGGGCCGCTCCTGGCGATGCTCCCCCGATGGGTCGGACACGGTGGTGGGCATCAGGGTCGCGCCGAAGACCATGACCAGGCCGGCGCAGAACATCACCAGCGCAGCGGGCTGGAGGGTGCCGAGCAGCGGCACGTCCACCGGGCCGACCCACTGCGCGGCGAGGCCGCCGCCGATGGCGGCGACGCTCATGCCGACCCGCAGCACCACGTGGTAGACGGTGAGGCCGAGGACGCGCTGCTCCTCGGGGAGCGTCTCCTGCACGTAGGTGAGGCTGGCGACCAGCGCCGAGGCGCCGGCAGCACCGAATGGGATCGCCGCCAGGTAGGCGAGCACCACGTGCGACAGCAGGCTCATCACCGCGAGAATCACGCCCATGGCGCCGGTGGCGAGTTTGATCGTTGTCAGCGTCGGTCCGTCTTTCTGGCGCTGCAGGAAGGCCCAGCCCGCCACCCCGCCGACGCCGAACAGCGCCACCATGCCGCCGAACTCGCCGGTGCTGGCGTGCAGCACCTGGCGCACGAACACCACCCCGAGCGAGAACAGCGCCCCGATGCCGATCACGGCGGTGACCGTGGCGGGCATGACCGCCCGCACGATCGGCAGGCTCAGGGCCGCCCGGATCCCGGCGAGGGTGTCCCGCCCCCCGCCCTCTCCCCCACCCTCAGCACCACCAGTCGCGGGGCCGAGCACCGCGAGGCGGCGGATGAAGGCGAACGACACCAGGTAGGTGGCCGCGTCGATCCACAGTGCGAGCGCGTTCGGGTGTGCGTTCAAGAAGCCGTTCCACCCGGTTGGGACCAGGGTGAGCAGGGCGAAGGCGCCAGCGCCGAGGGGGATGTTGCCGTAGGAGGAGCCGAGGATGATGCCGTTGGCGGTGGGCAGGTCCTCCTCGTCGACCAGGTCGGGGATGGAGGCGTCACGGGCCGGCAGGAACACGATGTTGAGCACTTCCAGCAGGAACGCCCACAGGTAGACCCACCAGGCCGCCCGCACCAGCGGGATCACCGACACCAGCCCGGCCCGCAGCACGTCCGCCGTGAGCATGATGCGGCGCCGGTCCCAGCGTTCGGCCAGTCCCGCCGCGATCGGGCCGGCGAACCCGGCGGGCAGCAGGCGCAGCACCAGGATCACCCCGACCGCGGTGGCCGAGCCGGTCAGGTCGAGGACCAGCGCCATCAGCGCGACCGTGCCCATCCAGTCCCCGAAGGCCGACACCGCCTGGCCGATCGCCAGCGCGCGAAACCCGGGACGGCTGAGGACGCCTGGCCGCTCCGCCGCTGCCATCAGGCCACGTCCCGGTCGTGCAGCAGACGGGTGAGGTAGACGCGGGCCGTCGGGGCACCGGCCGGGGGCGGGGCGTTGCCGAGCAGTCGCTTGGCCAGCAGGGGCACCAGCACCGCCGCCCCGGCCAGGGCGCCGGCACGGCCGTGGGTGCGGCGCAGCAGCGGGACCAAGGCCAGCTGGGCCAGCAGCGAACCGGGAGCGGCCTGGCCAGCGAGCTTGCCGAGGGCCATCCCGCCGAACAGCAGCGCAGCCCCGGGCGGCGCGAGCACGCCAAGCGCCCCCAGCGCCGGCGAGATCCCCCGCCCGCCGGCCCCGCGCAGGACCGGCGACCAGTTGTGACCGGCTACGGCGAGCCCGGCGGCCAGCGCCGCCAACTCGGGCCGATCGCGGCCCACCAGCAGCGGCCCGACCGCGCCCTTGCCGACCTCCAGCACCCCAGCGGCGGCCAGCGGGCCCCAACCCGCCACCCGGTACAGGCTCGTGCCGGACACCGTGCCGCTGCCGACCGCCCGCAGGTCGACACCCTTGGTGAGGCGTGCGGCGATATTCGAGAACGGGATTGCGCCAATTAGGAATGCGGCACCAAGTTTGGCGGCATCCTCCGTTCGCACTGAATGCCTCCCTTTTCCTCTCTTGGAGTCAAGGGTCATCCCGCTAAACGTACCGGAATGCGACGACACGCCGAACCAAACGGCCAACCAAACGGCCAATGAGCTTGGCTCGATCGGCATGATAGGCCTAGGCTTGAATTCGCCGAACGGATCGCCACTTGGCCTCCAATGATCCGTTTAGCAGCTCGACACTCTGAACGAGCGATTCCGAACGAGGAGCGGGCCTCTTGCCTGAATCGCTTGAACCGGCCAGCGCGGCGGTCGGGTCCGAGCAGGGGGTGATGGTCCAAGCTGGTGGGGAGAACTTCCCTGTCGCCCCGGTCCTGCTCGGCCGTAGGCTGCGCGGCCATTTGCTGGCCGTGTACGGCTTCGCGCGGCTGGTCGACGACCTGGGCGACGAGGCGGGTGGCAACCGCCTCGCCCAGCTCGACATGCTTGAGCAGGATCTGGCACAGGTTTGGGGAGGCACCCCGCGTGAACCACTGCTGGTCCGGTTGCAGCCCACCGTGCGGGAGTTTTCGATCCCTCCGGAGCCGTTCCAGCGGCTGATCGAGGCCAACCGGCAGGACCAGCGGGTCACCCGCTACCAGACCTACCAGGAGCTGCTCGACTACTGCGTGCTGTCCGCCAACCCGGTCGGCCACTTGGTGTTGTACATCTTCGAGAAGGCCACCCCGGAACGGATGCGCCTGTCGGACGCGGTCTGCACTGGCCTGCAACTGGTCGAGCACTGGCAGGACGTGGCCGAGGACCTGACCCGCGACCGGATCTACCTGCCAGCGGAAGATCTTAAAAGGTTCGGCTGCGAGGAACGCGACCTCGCCATGCCGCACGCCAGCGAGCAACTCCGGACACTGCTCGCCTTCGAGGCCGGCAGGGCCTCCTCCCTGCTCGACCAGGGCGCCCCGCTGGTTGGCCTGCTTACGGGACGCGCCCGCCTCGCCGTGGCAGGCTTCATAGCTGGAGGTCGCGCCGCCTTGGCCGCGATCGAGGCCGCCGGCTACGACGTGCTGCCGGGAGCACCGAAGCCGTCCCGCCCGCGGCTGCTGCGCGAGGCGCTGAGGATCCTCCTGCGGAAGAGGTGAGCAAATACTTGGACGTCTTTGAGGCATATCGGCGCTGCGAGCGGGTGACCCGCGAACGTGCCCGCAACTTCTATTACGGCATCCGGCTGCTCCCCCCCGCCAAACGGAGCGCGCTGTGCGCGGTCTACGCGCTGGCGCGCCGCGTCGACGACATCGGCGACGGGCAACTCCCCGACGGCGAGAAGCTGGCGCAGCTCGCCGCGGTCCGCGCTGGCCTCGGGAGCCTCGCAGGCGATTCCTCCGACGGCGAGGAGGACCCGGAAACGGGGCCACGCGACGACCCGGTGCTGGTGGCGCTCAAGCACGCCACCACGCACTTCCCCATCCCGGTGCCAGCCTTCGGCGAGCTGGTCGAGGGGGTCGAGCTGGACGTGCGCGGCACGACCTATTCCGCCTTCGACGAGCTGGCGTACTACTGCCGCTGCGTGGCCGGCTCGATCGGGCGGCTGTCGCTGGGGGTGTTCGGCTCCACCGACCCGGCCGAGGCCGACCGACTGGCCGACGCGCTGGGTCTTGCGATGCAGCTCACCAACATCCTGCGCGACCTGCGCGAGGACGCCGCCGCTGGGCGCGTCTACCTGCCCGCCGACGATCTGCGCCGTTTCGGCTGCGACCTGCTCGCCGGCAACTGGGAGCCGGACGAGCAGCTGACCGGGCTGATCAGCTTTCAGGCGGCCCGGGCGCAGGGGTATTTCAGTGAGGGCATGGGCCTGGTCCCGCTGCTCGACCGGCGCAGCGCCGCCTGCGTCATGGCCATGGCAGGGATCTACCAGCGGCTGCTCGACCGCATCATGCGGCGGCCGGAGCTGGTCCTGCGCCAGCGCGTCTCCCTGCATGCCTGGGAGAAGGCCGAGATCGCCGTCCGGAGCCTGACCAGGATGCCGGCATGACCACCGCGGCTCCCGCTCACCAGCTGGTAGTCGTGGGAGGCGGCCTGGCCGGGATCACCGCCGCCTTGGTCGCGGCGGATGCCGGCGCCCAGGTCACGCTGCTGGAGGCACGGCCGCGGCTGGGCGGGGCCACCTTCTCGTTCCAGCGGGACGGGCTGTGGCTCGACAACGGCCAGCATGTGTTCCTGCGCTGCTGCACCGCCTACCGCTGGCTGCTGCGCCTGCTCGGCGCCACCGACCTGGTCACCCTGCAGCCGCGGCTGGCGCTGCCGGTGGTCGCGCCCGGCGGTCGCATCGGCTGGCTGCGCCGGGGCGCACTGCCGCTGCCGGCTCCCCTGCACCTGGCGGGCGCGCTGGCCCGCTACCCCTACCTGAGCTGGCCGCAGCGCATGCGGGTGGGGAGGGCTGCGCTGGCCATGCGCCGCCTCGACCCCGCCGACGAGGCCAACGACCGGCAGGCGCTGGCGCCCTGGCTTGCCGCCCACGGCCAGGACCCCGGCAGCGTCAAGGCGCTCTGGGAGCTGATCTCGCTGCCGACCCTCAACGCGCTGGCGGCGGACTCGTCGTTGGCGCTCGCCCTCAAAGTCTTCAAGACCGGCCTGCTTGAGGTCGCCGACGCCGCCGACATCGGCTACGCGCGGGTCCCCCTGCAGCAACTCCACGGGGATCGGGCAGAGCGCGCGCTCGCCAGCGCGGGCGCCCAGTTCCGCCCGCGCTCCCGGGTGGCCAGCATCGAACCTATGCCGGAGCCGGAGGGTGGTCTCGCCGTGACCACTGGGGAGGGCGTGCGGCTGGAGGCTGCCGCCGTGATCCTGGCGGTGCCGCATGACGGCGTGGCCGGGCTGCTGCCCGAGGCGGCAGGGCCCGAGCGGCTCGGGGCGCTCGGGAGGCTTGGCAGCGCGCCGATCGTGAACCTGCACGTCCACTACGACCGGCGGGTGACCACCCTCGACTTCGCTGCCGGACTGGGCACACCGGTGCAGTGGGTCTTCGACCGCACCGCCGCCAGCGGGCTCGACCCCACCTGGCGCGACGGCCAGCACCTGGCGGTGTCGCTGTCGGCCGCGGACGCCGAGATCGACACCCCGACCGCGGCGCTGCGGGAGCGCTACCTGCCGGCGCTGGCGCAGCTGTTTGTGGCGGCGGCCGAGGCGCGGGTGGTCTCGTTCCTGGTGACCAGGGAGCGAACCGCGACCTTCCGGCAGGCGCCCGGCACCGCGGCGTTGCGGCCGGCGGCGCGCACTGTTGTACCGGGCCTGTATCTTGCTGGCGCGTGGACCGCCACCGGGTGGCCCGCGACCATGGAGAGCGCAGTCCGCAGCGGCCTGGTGGCCGCCCGGGAGGCGCTCGCCACATTCGGCCTCTCCCCCCGAGCCGACTCGGAGCAGTTCCTGACTCACGAGGAGGTGGTAGCGGCATGACCAAGCAGCATGGGAATGGGGTTCCGGTGACGCTCGATCGGGCCAGGGACCTTGCCGTCCCGGAGCTGCGACAGGCGGTCGGGCGGCTGGCGCCGTCGATCGCGCGGGTCGCCGCCTACCACCTCGGCTGGGTCGACGCGGACGGCCACCCTGCCGACGGCAGCGGCGGCAAGGCGATCCGGCCGGCGCTGGCATTGCTGTCGGCCGAGGCCGCTGGCGCCGAGGCGCGGACGGGCCTGCCCGGCGCGGTCGCGGTACAGCTGGTCCACGACTTCTCGCTGCTCCACGACGACCTGATGGACGGCGACGAGGAGCGCCGCCACCGCGCTACCGCCTGGAAGGTATTCGGGCCGGCGCTGGCGGTGCTGACCGGCGACGCGCTGCTGGCGCTCGCCGGGCAGGTCCTGTTCGATGTGCCGGGCGAGCGGGGCGCCGCCGCCGCGCGGCAGCTGACCGGCGCGACCGAGCTGCTCATCCTCGGCCAGGCCCAGGATCTCTCGTTCGAGGACCGCATGGACGTGACCGTGGCGGAGTGCCTGGCGATGACCGGCAACAAGACTGGCGCGCTGCTGGCCTGTTCGGCCTCGATCGGCGCGGTGCTGGCGGGCGCTCCGGCCGAGACGGTGGAGGCGCTGTATGGCTTCGGGCTGCACCTCGGGCTGGCATTCCAGGCAGTCGACGACCTGCTGGGCATCTGGGGCGAGCCAGAGTTGACCGGCAAGCCGGCCTGGAACGACCTGCGGCAGCACAAGAAGTCCATCCCGGTGACGGCAGCGCTGTCGGCCGGCGGCCCCAGCTCCGAGCGGCTCGCCGGCCTGCTCGGCGGCGACGGCCCCATTGGCGAGGAAGACCTCTCCCTGGCGGCCAAGCTGGTCGAGACAGCTGGGGGAAAGGACACCACCAGGGCCGAGGCGGAGCGCCAGCTCGGGCTCGCACTCGACCGTCTCGACGCGGTCGGGGCACCGGCAGCGGCCCACGAGCAGCTGGTCGCCATCGCCCACTTCGTGACGACCCGGGAGCTGTAGCGGCGATGACCGTGGAACACGTAGCGAAGACGGACAAGAAGCACGGCGAACCAAGCCCGATGGCAGCGGGCGCACTGGAGCGAGCGACCGAGCGGCTGCTCGCGCTCCAGCACGAGAACGGCTGGTGGCAGGGCGAGCTGCAGACCAACGTCACCATGGATGCCGAGGACCTGCTGCTGCGGGAGTTCCTCGGGGTGCGTACCGAGGAACAGACCAGGCAGTCGGCCAGCTGGATCCGCTCCCAGCAGCGCCCCGACGGGACCTGGGCGAACTTCTACGGCGGCCCGGGGGACCTCTCCACCACCATCGAGTCGTACGCGGCGCTGCGCCTGGCCGGCGACCCGCCCGACGCGGCCCACATGCGCGCTGCTGCCACCTTTATCCTCGATGGCGGCGGGATCGAGCGCTCGCGGGTGTTCACCCGGCTGTGGCTGGCGCTGTTCGGGATGTGGCCCTGGGAGGACCTGCCGGTGCTGCCGCCGGAGATGATCTTCCTGCCGCACTGGTTCCCGCTCAATATTTACGACTTCGCCTGCTGGGCCCGGCAGACGATCGTGGCGCTGACGGTGGTGAGCGCGTTCCGGCCGGTGCGCCCGACCAGCTTCACGCTCGACGAACTGAAGACCGGCCTACCGCCGGAGCCAATCGAACCGCTGCGGACCTGGGCCGGTCGGTTCCAGCGGCTCGACCAAACGCTGCACGCCTACCAGCGGCGGCCGCTCACGCCGCTGCGGCGGGCGGCGCTGCGGCGGGCGGGCAAGTGGATCCTTGAGCGGCAGGAGGCCGACGGCGGCTGGGGCGGCATCCAGCCGCCGTGGGTGTATTCGCTGATCGCCCTCGACCTGCTCGGCTATCCGCCGGACCACCCGGCGCTGCGGGCGGGGCTGGAGGGCCTGGAGGGCTTCACGATCACGCGAGCGGAGGTGGATGAGCGGCGCCTGGAGGCGTGCCAGTCGCCGGTGTGGGACACCGCGCTGGCGCTGATCGCGCTGCGTGATGCCGGGGTGCCCGGCGACCACCCGGCGCTGCTGCGTGCCGCCGACTGGGTGCTCGGCGAGGAGATCCGCGTCCGCGGCGACTGGGCCGTGCGCCGGCCCAAGCTTCCCCCCGGCGGCTGGGCCTTCGAGTTCGCCAACGACCACTACCCCGACATCGACGACACCGCCGAGGTGGTCTTGGCGCTGCGCCGGGTCGCCCACCCCGACTCATCGGGGCCCCCCGATCTCCCCGAACCGGAGCATCTCGACGCCGCCATCGCTCGCGGCGCTGCCTGGACGATCGGGATGCGTTCCCGCAACGGCGCCTGGGGGGCGTTCGACGCCGACAACACCTCCCAGCTGCCGCTGGAGCTGCCCTTCTGCGACTTCGGCGCGGTCACCGACCCGCCCTCCGCCGACGTCACCGCCCACGTCGTGGAGATGCTCGCCGAACTCGGCATGGGCAGCGCCGCGGTGACCAGGGGCGGGATCGACTGGCTGCTGCGCGAGCAGGAGGCCGACGGCTCCTGGTTCGGCCGCTGGGGCGCCAACCACCTCTACGGCACCGGCGCGGTGGTCCCGGCGCTGGTCGCGGCCGGTATGAAGCCCAGCCACCCGGCGATCGTCCGTGCGGTGCGCTGGCTGGAGCAGGTCCAACAGCCCAACGGGGGCTGGGGCGAGGACCTGCGCTCCTACGACGACCCGTCGTGGCGGGCCCGGGGCGAGCCCACCGCCTCGCAGACCGCCTGGGCGCTGCTGGCGCTGCTGGCCGCCGGGCGGCACGGCAGCAGGGCGGTGGAACGCGGGGTCGCCTGGCTCGCCGCCACACAGCGGCCGGACGGCTCCTGGGACGAACCGCAGTTCACCGGAACCGGCTTCCCGGGCGACTTCTACATCAACTACCACCTGTACCGGATCGTCTTCCCGGTCATGGCGCTTGGCAGATACGTGAGGGGGCGATGATGCAGCAACACCACCAGCCGCCACTGGCGGTCGCGGTCGCGCTCGCGGTCGAGGGGTATGCGGTCAGCCGCGCGCTCCCCGGTGCCCGCGTGATCCGGACCGGCATGGGCCCGGAACGGGCGGAGCAGGCCGCCGTCGGACTGTTCAGCTCCTCCGACCCGTCGCCGCTGGCGATCGCCGGCTTCTGCGCCGGGCTCGACCCGTCGCTGACGCCGGGGGACGTGGTGGTGGCCAGCGAGGTCCGCGGGGTGCGCGGCACGGTGCCATGCCCGTCGGCGGGGCTGCTGGTCGCCGCCCTGGCGCGGCGCGGGATCCAGGCACGGCTGGGGCCGCTGGAGTCGGTCAACCACATGGTCACCGGCGACGAGCGCACCCGCATCGCCGCCGACGGGCCGATCGCGGCGGACATGGAGTCTGCCTGGCTCGCTGCCGGTGCCGGCACCGCCGCCGGGCGGCCGCTGGCGGTGCTCCGGGTGGTGACCGACACGCCACAGCACGAGCTGGTCCGCCCAGGGATCCTCGGCAACGGCGTGCGCGCCTACCGGGCCCTGCGGCGGGCCGCCCCGGCGCTGGCGGACTGGGCGGCGGCCTGCTCGCCGGAGCCCCGACAGGTGCTGCTGGCCGGGCCGCGCTCGTTCTGCGCCGGGGTCGAGCGTGCCATCGAGGTGGTGGAGCGCGCCCTGGAGCTGCACGGCGCCCCGGTGTATGTCCGCAAGCAGATCGTGCACAACGTCCACGTGGTGCGGCGGCTGGAGGACCTCGGCGCGGTCTTCGTCGACCAGCTCGACGAGGTCCCAGAGGGCGCCATGGTGGTGTTCTCCGCCCACGGCGTCTCCCCGGCGGTGCGGTATGAAGGCGCCACCCGCGCGCTGCAGGTGATCGACGCCACCTGCCCGCTGGTCGCCAAGGTCCACGCCGAAGCGCGCCGCTTCGCCGACCACGGCGACACCGTGGTGCTGATTGGCCACGCCGGACATGAGGAGGTGGAGGGGACCATGGGCGAGATCCCCGAGGCGGTGCGCCTGGTCGAGACCGTGGCGGACGTCGAGCGGCTGGAGGTGGACGACCCCAAGCGGATCGCCTACCTGACCCAGACCACGCTGGCGGTCGACGAGGCCGGCGCCATCGTCGAGGCGCTGCGGCGCCGCTTCCCCGCGCTGCGCGGCCCCTCCTCCGACGACATCTGCTATGCCACCACCAACCGCCAGGACGGCGTCCGGGAGGTCGCCCAGGCGGCCGACGTGGTGCTGGTGGTCGGCTCGGAGAACTCCTCCAACTCCAAGCGGCTGGTCGAGGTCGCCGAGCGCGAGGGCTGCCCCGCACACCTGCTCGACGACCACACCCAGCTCGACCCGGCCTGGCTCGCGGGCGCGCGCACGGTCGGGCTCACCGCCGGCGCCTCCGCCCCGGAGTCGCTGGTCACCGAGGTCCTGGAGGCACTCCGCGGGCTCGGCCCGGTGGAAGGCTCCGAACACCCGGTGGTGATCGAATCGGTCCGCTTCACCCTCCCGAAGGAGGTTACCTAGATGGGCGTGCCATTGCGGCAGAGCCTGCGGATGGGGAGTTACCTGCTCAAGCAGAAGCTGTCAGGCCGGGAGAAGTTCCCGTTGCTGGTGGAGCTGGAGCCGCTGTTCGCCTGCAACCTCGCCTGCGCCGGCTGCGGCAAGATCCAGTACCCGGCGCACATCCTCAAGCAGCGCATGCCGGTGGACACCGCGGTCGCGGCGATCGAGGAGTGCGGCGCGCCGATGGTCTCGATCGCCGGCGGCGAGCCGCTGATCCACCCGGAGATCCACGAGATCGCCGCCGCGCTGGTCAAGCGCAAGAAGTTCGTCTACCTCTGCACCAACGCCCTGCTGATGGAGAAGAAGCTGGACCGGTTCACCCCGTCCCCCTACTTCGCCTGGGCGGTGCACCTCGACGGCCTGCGCGAGCGCCACGACGAGTCGGTCTGCCAGGAGGGCGTCTTCGACAAGGCGGTGGCAGCGGTCAGGGAGGCCCAGCGGCGCGGCTTCCGGATCACCACCAACACCACCTTCTTCAACACCGACACCCCGCAGACCGTGCGGGAGGTGCTCGACTACCTGAACGACGACCTGCGGGTCGACCAGATGATGATCTCCCCCGCCTACGCCTACTGGAAGGCTCCCGACCAGGAGCACTTCCTCGGCGTGGAGGAGACCCGCGAGCTGTTCCGCAAGGCCTTCGCCGACGGCGGCCGCAAGCGCTGGCGCCTCAACCACTCACCCCTGTTCCTCGACTTCCTGGAAGGCAAGGCCGACTTCCAGTGCACCGCCTGGGGCATCCCCAGCTACTCGGTCTTCGGCTGGCAGCGCCCCTGCTACCTGATGTCCGACGGCTACGTCCCCACCTACAAGGAGCTGGTCGAGACCACCGACTGGTCCAAATACGGCCGCGGCCGGGACCAGCGCTGCGCCAACTGCATGGCCCACTGCGGCTACGAACCCAGCGCCGTCCTCGCCACCATGGGCAGCCTCAAACAGTCCCTCCGGGCGATTGGCGGCTCCTAGCGCGACCGGTGGCGCCGAAACGGATGGCGAGGGTCCGGTAGAGCGCGGGCGCCGAACCGGCCAGGCGGGCGGGAAAGCGCATCCAGGCGGGGGCGAAGACTTCCGCGCGGCCTGACTCGACCGCGTGGACCAGGGCACGGGCGACCCGCTCGGGAGGGATGGGGCGAGGCCAGGTGCGGGCGTAGGGGGTGCCGCGGCGCTCGAAGAAGGGCGTGTCGACCACGCCGGGGACGACCACAGAGACGCCCACGCCGCCACTGCCACTGCCGGCGAGTTCCTCGCGGAGGCTGGCCGCGAAGGTGGCGAGGCCGCCTTTGGTGGCCGCATAGACCGCCTCGCCGCCGACGCCGGTGGCCCCGGCGATCGAGGTGACGAACACGAGGTGGCCGCGGCCTCGCTCCAGCATCCCAGGCAGCAGCAGCCGGGTGAGCCGCACCGGGGCGAGCAGGTTCAGCGCCACCAGCTGCTCGGCGCGGTCCAGAGGCATCTCGGCCAGCGGCCCGGCCCACCCGGCGCCAGCGTTGCAGACCAGCAGGTCGACCCGGCCGTCGCCCTCCAGCGCCGTGGCGGCGACCCGCGCCACCTCGGCGGGGTCGGCCAGGTCGGCCGGGATGGCGCGGGCGCCGCTCCCGGCGCCGGAAGCGGCAGCGGCGGCGAGCGCGTCTGGGTCGCGGCCGGTGAGCAGCAGCTGGGCGCCACGGCGGGCGAGCAGCGGGACCAGCGCCCTCCCGATACCGCTCGACGCGCCGGTGACCAGCGCCACGCTGCCGTCGAGCCTCATGGAGTCTTCACGGCGGTAGCCTATGCTCTACCTCGCCGCCCTGCCCTGCCTTCGGCCAGGGCGGCGACCGTGGCCTCGAACTGCGGTACTTCTTCCAGCCACAGGTAACCAGCGAGAGGATCTGCCTCGACCATATAGGGGCGATCGAGCACCGTAGCTCCGAGGACCGCGACCCTCCCAAGCTCGCCTTGACCGGCCAAGAAGCTGGACACATCAGCGGCACCGATCCCCCTGTCGGCGTCGTCAAGCATCACGACCCTCGGTAGCGCCCGCGCCTCGGCCCAGTGCTCCAGCGCCTCGGCCTTGTTCGGCTTCAAGCGAGGATCCGACACGATCCTGACGAGCTCACCATGGTTCGAGGGGCCGGAGAGGCCATGCCGGCTGGCAGCCTCCGCGACGTGCTCCGTGATCACCCCATGATCTTCCGGTCGCGCGTATGTGAGTCTAGTGCCGACGTCGATCCCCGAGTGGCGCACCAGGTCCCAGAAATGCAGATCCAACTGCTCCGGGGTGAGACTGCTGACGACCTCGGGTGGGGGCCGGGAATCCGCGAGGTCAGGCCGGGCGGATTCGAGCAGCCGGCGCACCTCCGGGTTGCCCAGCAGGTCACGCTGGAACGCGCCATAGGCCTGGCGGACCTCCCGGTAGACGTCACTGATGACGGGGGCCTGCTCCCCGGCCAGCAAGCGCACGTGCCCCGACACGCCGTAGATGTCGGCGTGGCCGAGCAGGGACTGGGGCAGTTGCCGGAGCTCGCGTCCGGTGACGATCGCGTAGCCCCCAAGGCGCCCTCGCTCCACGCTGTCGACGAGCTGGTGCGACCTTGCGATGCTGGCGTCGTCGATCCGCCCCCCGTCTTCGGTCTTGACGCCGTCGAAGTCCGAGCCGAAGCCCAATGTTCGCGTTCCAGGGGACTCGATCCACTGTCCGATGAACTCCGGGCTCAGTGCGTTGGTGACGCCGCGGTCTCGCAACTGCGCCTCCACGAGCCGCAAGCGGGTGCCGACGTCTCCATTGGCGCCATCCCCAGGAGCATCCTCGGAAACCCTGAAGGGTACCCCATGATCGTGTGCCCGCTCAGTAGGTTGCGGTCTGAGCTGAGACCAAGCCTGCTCTTGCGGCTGCTCACCGCCTGTGTCCAGCCCACCCTCTCTGATGGGGCCTCCCAACCACCGAGCGCCACTCGCCTTATCTCTGGCTAAGCGGCTCGACGCCAGCTGACGCGACAGCACCCTTTGCCTGGCTCGCTGCAGCATTGCGAGTGGTGAGCAGGTCGCGGAAGATGACGGCTTGTATCGCTCGACGGTGGGACAGCTTCCAAGGAGGGCAGGGGAATGGCGGAGGAGCAGCGGGTGGTCACCTTTTACCGGGAGTGGGACGCCGATCCGAGCGTGCTGGCGGGTCAGGTCGTCGCGGTGTTGGGGTACGGCAACCTGGGCCGCTCGATGGCGCTGAACCTGCGTGACAGCGGCATGCGGGTGGTGGTCGGCAACGTCGACGACGGCTACCGGGCCACCGCCGGCAGCGAAGGCTTCGAGGTCCACGACATCGACCGGGCCGTCGCCGCCGCCGACGTCGTCTTCGTGCTGCTGCCCGACGAGGTGATCCCCACGTGCTTCCGCGAGCAGGTCGAGCCGCACCTGCGACCGGGCGCGGCGGTCTGCTTCGCCTCCGGCTATGCCCTCGCCTACAACCTGATCGACCCGCCGGTCGGCGTTGACGTGCTGCTGCTGGCCCCGCGCATGCTCGGCGAGGAGGTGCGCCGCACCTACCTGGCGGAGACCGGGTTCCTGAGCTACGTCTCGGTCGAGCAGGACGCCACCGGGACGGCCAAGGCCCGCCTGCTCGCCCTCGCCCGGGTGGCCGGGTCGCTGCAGCGCGGCGCCCTGGAGCTGCCCGCCGAGCAGGAGGCCCTGCTCGACCTGTTCGTGGAGCAGAGCCTCGGGCCCTATCTCGGGATCGCCCTGCAGCTCGCCTTCCAGGTCGGGGTCGAGGCTGGCCTGCCGCCCGAAGCGCTGGTACTGGAGCTGTACATGTCCGGCGAGATGGCCCGTACCCTGCAGACCTTCGCCGACCAGGGGTTCTTCGGCTCGGTCAAGGCGCACGGCCTGACGGCCGAGTACGGCGGCTTCATCCGCACCCTGGAGGTGGACCGTGAGGCGATGGAGGTCCGCTTCCGGACGGTCCTCCAGGAGATCCGCGACGGGACCTTCGCCACCCGCTTCCAGCAGGAGCAGGCCAGCGAATACCCGACCTTGACGCTCATCGACGAGATCACCAACGGCATCGACCCGATGTCGGAGGCGGAACGCCGTGTCCGCGCCGCCCTCGAACCACAGCGCTGACCAGTGACCAGACCTGCAGGCGTTGGCTCACGGCGGCGCTGCCTGCAGCACGGCCAGGTCCCAGATCGACTGCAGGAACCTGGCCGTGCCCTCGGGTCCGCCGTAGAGGTAGGCGGCGAGGTCGGGTGCGTCAGCCATTGACCGCTCTTTGGACATCCTCGGCGAGATGGGCGCGATCTTCAGCAGGACGCCGGGCCCGTCCGGTCCGCTCCAGGCTCCCTCCGAGGGGATTGCGGCGACCGTTTTATCGACGTCGTCGAGGAAGGCCACCACGGCGAGCCGCCGCGTCTCACCCCAGTGCCGCAGCGCCATCCCCTTGTCAACCTTGGCCTTCAAGGCGGCATCCTGCGCCCTGACGAGGCCGTCCCCGGCGTTGCACCGGGTGACGCCGTGCCGCTCGGCCACTGCCCGCACGGTCTCCTCGATCGTGCCGTGGTGGCGCGGATCGGCGTAGTCCAGCGGGACGACCACGTCTCTCCCACGGATCGTCGGCAGATGCCACCGCTCCTCGCCAAGCTGCGCCTCACTGAGCTGCTGCAGTCGCTCAGGATCGGCTACCGGGTTGTGGTTGGCGACCTTGGACCGATCGGACACCAGCAGGTGGAGCAGGTTTCGGTCGTTCAGCAGCTCGTCCCTGACCTTGCCATAGCGCTCGATGGCCCTCGCCAGGACCGGGTCGACCTCGACGTTCCCACCGCTGAGGCGCCGCTGCAGCCCGGCGACGCAGTAGCAGTCCACAGTTTTGGGGAAGTCTGGCCCCAGTTCCTCCAGACTGCGCATGGTGTTGACCGCGACCCCGCCAAGACGCCCGTCAGCTACGAGCGAGCCAAGCTGTCGCAGCTTCTCGATGACGTCGCTTGTCAGCGCCAACCGGTCGGGCGCGAGCGGGCCGTCCCCGTCCACGATGGCCCCGAACTCGCTGAGGTCGAGGGGCTCGATCGTGTCGCTGAGGAACTCGGGGCTGAGCGCATCCGGGACGCCGCGTTGCCGGAACTCTTCCCGCAACCCCCGCACGACGTCATCACGGACGCTCCCGGGCTGCCCCAGATCGAACTTCCCGTCCTTCCCGACGGGACGATCCGCGCGCCAGTCAGTGCCTTCCCAGCGGATTCCCGCCGGGACTGGCACCAACTCCTTGGATAGAGGCTGCCTCCGTGCCTCGGACGTGGCCTCCTCCGTGGCCTCCTCGCCCGCGCCGCGCCGCGTCTCGTTCATCGACCACTTCTTGTCTGGCAGCTCGCCTACACGGGATCTACGCGCGTCCCGCCACAACAACGCGACAGGCCGCCGATCGGGTTGGCGCGTGCTTGGAACGAACTGTCCTATGGAGGCGTTATGCTCCGGCTGATGCTGAAACGGAGTCATGCCCTGATCGGCGCGGCCACCGGTGCCGCGACCGCCACGCTGATGGCCAGGCAGCCGCTGGCTGGCGCCGCGATCGGTACGGTCGCCGGTCTGCTGCCGGATGTCGACCATCCCACCGCGACCGTCGGCAAGCTGCTGCCCGCCTGGTGGCATCGGCTCACGCCCGGCCACCGGGGACCCACCCATACGCTGTGGTGGTGCGCGCTGGCGGGCCTGCTGGTCCAGCTGGTCGCCAACTGGGTGGCTGCGCCGCTGGTCAGCGGGCCGGCGTCGCCGCTGTGGGGGATGGCCACCTTCACCGGCTCGTTCAGCCACGTCCTCGCCGACGGGCTCACCACCGAGGGGATCCCGCTGCTGTGGCCGTTCAGCCGCCACCGGCTGCGCCTCATCGGCTGGGCCAGCTTCCCCACCGGCAGCGTCCGCGAGCACATCGTCACCGGCGTAGTGGTGGCCCTCCTCGCCTGGGTCGCCTGGGGACCCACCGGGACCTGGCTGTAGCCATAGGCTGTAGCCCAAAGCTGAAAATAGCCGCCCGACCTCCCGATACTGATGTTTGATCAGGCCCTTTGGAGCGAGGGCCGGTGACAGGGAGCAGGAATCGGGCATGGCGCACTTCCAGGTAGTTTTCGGACTGTTCATAGCGATTGTTGTGATCGTCACACTCGCCCGGCGCGTCAACCTCCCCTACCCCATCCTGCTGGTGGCCGGCGGGGTGGCGATCGCGCTGGCCCCGTTCCTGCCCAACGTCACCCTCGACCCGGACATGGTGCTGGTCCTGTTCCTGCCGCCGCTGCTGTACTCGGCCGCTATCCGCATGCCGGCGCGAGAGCTGCGGGCGACCTGGCGGCCGGTGCTGCTGCTCGCTGTGGGCCTGGTGGCGGTCACCATGACGGCGGTGGCGGTGGTCGCCCATGCCGTCATCCCGGGTGTCTCGTGGCCAGTCGGGTTCGCGCTCGGGGCGATCGTCTCGCCGCCGGACCCAGTCGCGGCGACCGCGATCGCCGAGCGGCTCGGCCTGCCACGGCGGATCGTCACCATCCTGGAGGCCGAGGGCCTGTTCAACGACGCCACCGCGCTGGTCGCCTACCGACTCGCGGTCGCCGCGGCGGTGACTGGGACCTTCTCGCTGGCCGGGGCAGGGCTCGATCTGGTGCTCGCCTCCGCCGGGGCGGTGGCCATCGGGCTCGCGGTCGGCTGGCTCGGCCGGCTGGTGCTCGGCCAGCTCAATGACCCGCCGGTGGAGAACACCGTGCAGCTGCTGATCCCGTTCGCGGCCTACGTGCCCGCCGACCACCTGGGCGCCTCGGGGGTCCTCGCTGTCCTGGTCGCCGGCCTGTACCTGGGCCGCTACGGCCCCAAGGTGATCACCTCCGCCGCCAGAGTGCAGGGCCGCGGCCTCTGGGACATCCTGGTGTTCATCCTTGAGGGCCTGTCGTTCCTGCTGGTCGGCCTGGCCATCCACGCGGTGATCAGCGGGCTGGCGGGCTCCGGCTGGTCGCTGCCAGAGCTGGCCCTGGACGCCGCGCTGATCTGCGGGCTGGTGATCGCGATCCGGATCGCCTGGGTCTTCCCCATCGCGGCCCTGTCTGGCTCCAGCTCCAGGCAGGCGGGCTCCGGTCCCGGGTGGCGCCGGGCGGCGGTGGTCTCCTGGGCTGGCATGCGCGGCGTGGTGTCGCTGGCGGCGGCGCTGGCGCTGCCGCTGCGGACCCATGACGGCGTGCCGTTCCCGGACCGGGACCTGCTGATCTTCCTGACCTTCTGCGTGATCGTGGTGACCCTGGTGCTACAGGGGCTGACCCTGCCCGCGCTGATCCGCTGGCTCAACGTGGCCGAGCCAGCCGAACGCGCAGCCGTGGAGGAGGCAGAGACCCGTATCCGGATGGACAAGGCCGCCCTGCGACGCCTCGACGAGCTGGAGGAGGACCTCGACCTGCCCGCCGAACCGCTGGACACCCTGCGCCAGCGCTACCAGGCCCGCCTCGACCTGCTCCGCGCCCGCCACCCCGACAATCTCGATGACGAGACCGCCGCGTTGCACGGGACGCTGCGCACCCTCCGCGAGGAACTGCTCGCCGCCGAACGCACCGAGCTGCTGCATGTCCGCGACCGCACCGGCCTCAGCCCTGAGGTCTTCCGCCGCATCAGCCAGGACCTCGACCACGAGGAAGCCCGCACGCAGGCCCCGGGGTAAGTCGGCGGGTGGCCGCAGGCGGTTCCCGGCTACAGGCTGAGCTCGCCGGAGCCGCGGGGGAGCAGGCGGGTGGGGACGACGACGTGGCGGGAGGGGCTGTGGTCGCCGTCGAGGCGCTGGAACAGCAGCTCGGCGGCGGTGTGGCCGAGAGTGGCGGGGTCCTGGACGATCACCGACACGGCGGGTTCCAGCAGATCAGCGAGCAGGAAGTCGTCGAAGCCGACCAGGGCGACGCGGTGCTGCAGGCCACGGCGGCGGAGGGCGCGGATCACGCCGATGGTGACCAGGTTCTGGCCGGTGAAGAAGGCCGTTGGCGGGTCAGGGGCGGCGAGCAACTCCAGCGCGGCACGCTCGGCCGCCTCGATGCCACGGAGGTCCTGGCGCACCAGCCTGAGGTCGGGGGGGATGCCGGCCGCTGCCAGGCCGTTGAGGTAGCCGTGGTGGCGCTCGGCAGCGGTCCAGATCGAGTGCAGGTCGCCGAGGAAGGCGATCCGGCGGTGGCCGTGGGCTGCCAGGTGCTGGACCGCAGTCCAGGCGCCGGCGCGGTTGTCCACGGTGACGGTGTCAGCGTCGAGGAAGGCGGCGGGGCGGTCGACGAAGACCATCGGCGTCCCGATCCGCTCCCGCTCCCACAGCGAATCGCCGTGATCGCGGGCGGCGGGGACGACGATCAGGCCGTCGACCCGGTGGGCCAGAAAGGCCAGCAGCAACTCCCGCTCGGTGCCGAGGTCCTCGTCGCTGGACCCGGCGAAGGTCAGCGAGCCGCGCGACCGGGCCACCGCCTCGATGGCGCGGTGCAGGACCGAGGAGAACGGGTTGGCGACATCTTCGAGCAGTAGACCGATCGTGGCGGTCTTCTGGTCCGAGCGGCGCAGGCTGCTGGCGGTCAGGTTGTGGCGGTAGTCGAGCAGCTTAATGGCCTCGAGTACCCGTCCAGCCAGTTCGGGCGCGACGGTGGGCACCTGGTTGACTACCCGGGAGACAGTCTTGAGGCTGACGCCCGCCAGCGCGGCGACGTCGCGCATGGTCGGCGCCCGCCTCGCTGACTCTCCCCCTGGCGCCACCGATGCTGGCAACGTTGTCGCACCTCCAGCAGATAGCGCCTCACCGTTATCCATGCAGCTAGTGTAAGGGATCTAGACAAACCGTAACTCTGAATGTTATACCGGGCGGACAACGTTGTCTTGCCCCGGCGCAGGTCCGCCGTGAGTGGCGCGGAGAGGAGATGGACATGGGTGTTCCATTGGCGGCGCCCCGACCCCGACCCCGGTCCCAGTCCCGGTCCCAGCGGTGGAGAGGGGTCACCGCGATCGGCCTCGTCCTCGCGGTCGCAACTGTGGCCGCCAGCTGTTCCAAAAGCTCGTCCAGCTCCTCGGGCGGGTCGGGCGGCGGCCAGGTCATCGTCGGCCTCATCACCAAGACAGAGACCAACCCCTTCTTTGTCAAGATGAAGGAAGGCGCCGAAAAGGAAGCCCAAGCCAAGGGCGCCAAGCTGATGACCGCCGCCGGCAAGTTCGACGGCGACAACGCCAGCCAGGTCACCGCCATCGAGAACATGGTCGCCGCCGGGGCCAAGGGCATCCTGATCACCCCGAGCGACACCAAGGCCATCGTCCCGACCATCGAGAAGGCGCGCCAGAAGGGCGTGCTGGTGATCGCCCTCGACACCCCGACCGACCCGCAGAGCGCGGTCGACGCCCTGTTCGCCACCAACAACTTCCAGGCCGGTGTGCTGATCGGCCAATACGCCAAGGCGGCGATGGGCGGCAAGACCGCCAAGATCGCCACCCTGGACCTGGCGCCCGGTATCACCGTGGGAGTGCTGCGCCACAACGGCTTCCTCTCCGGTTTCGGCGCCGCCACCGTGGACCAGAACGCCAAGGACCAGGTCAGCGCCTCCCAAGTGGTCTGCAGCCAGGACACTCAGGGCGACCAGGCCAAGGGCCAGACAGCGATGGAGAACTGCCTGCAGAAGGCCCCCGACATCAACCTGGTCTACACCATCAACGAGCCAGCCGCCCTCGGCGCCTACACCGCGCTCAAGGCCGCCGGCAAGACCCAGGACGTCCTGATCGTGTCGGTCGACGGCGGCTGCACCGGCGTCCAGGGCATCAAGGCCGGCAAGATCGTCGCGACCTCGCAGCAGTACCCACTGAAGATGGCGAGCCTGGGCGTTGACGCGGTGGTCCAGTTCGCCAAGGACGGTACCAAGGTGTCTGGCTACACCGACACCGGCGTCACCCTGATCGCCGACAAGCCCAAGCCGGGCGTCGCCTCCAAGGACACCGCCTTCGGCCTCGCCAACTGCTGGGGTTGACAGCGACCTCTGAGGTCCGATAGGTAGGCCGGGCCGGCCTGCTGACACCTGACCGGCCCGGCCTTGGGGGCCTCCACCTCCACGTCACGTCACCAGGGATGCGCGAATGGCCAAAGCGAAGCTAGCCGAGCAACCAACGGCAGGACCCGGAGAGGCCGCGCCCTCGCTGCTGTCACGGGCGCTCGGGCTGTCCACTCTCGGGCCGCTGGTGGCACTGCTGCTCGCCGTCCTGTTCTTCGCCTCCCGGAGCGACCGCTTCCTCACCGGCCCGAACCTGTCGCTGGTGGTCCAGCAGGTCATGGTCCTCGGCACCCTGGCCATCGGTCAGACGCTGGTGATCCTGACTGCCGGGATCGACCTGTCCAACGGGGCGGTGATGGCGTTCGGGACCATCGTCACGACCAAGCTGGCCGCCGGCAGCGGCCTGCCTCCGGTGCTCGCCATCCTCATCGGCGTGCTCACCTGCGGCGCCTTCGGCGCCTTCAACGGCACGCTGGTCACCTCGCTGCGGCTGCCGCCGTTCATCGTGACACTCGGCACGCTGAACATCGCCTTCGCGCTCACCCACATCTACTCGAACGAGCAGACTGTCTCGGGGCTCCCAGGCGCGCTGACCTTCCTCGGGGACACCTTCAGCGTGGGCAGCACCGACGTGACTTACGGGTCGGTGCTGATGCTGCTGCTGTTCCTGGCGGCCTGGTTCGTGCTGCGGCAGACCGCCGCGGGCCGCCACGTCTACGCCGTCGGCGACAACCCGGAGGCGGCCCGGCTGACCGGCGTGCGCACCCGGCGGCTGCTGCTGACCGTCTACACCACCGCCGGCCTGATCTACGGGATCGCCGGGCTGCTGCTGGTCGCCCGCACCGGCGTCGGCGATCCGCAGGCCGGGCAGACCGACAACCTCGACAGCATCACCGCGGTGGTGCTCGGCGGCACCAGCCTGTTCGGCGGTCGGGGCAGCGTCATGGGCACCCTCATCGGCGCGCTGATCGTGGGGATCTTCCGCAACGGCCTGCAGCTCATGGGCGTCCGCTCGATCTACCAGGTGCTCATCACCGGCATCCTGGTGATCCTCGCCGTCGCCGTCGACCAGATCGCCCACCGGAGGAGAAGATGAGCACCGAGCAGCCCGCAGAGATCCAGGGGCAGGGCCCGGCGCGGAGCCCGGTGCTGGAGGCGCGGGGGCTGATCAAGCGCTTCGGCCACGTGACCGCGCTCGACGGCACCGACTTCGAGCTGTACCCGGCGGAGGTCCTCGCCGTGGTCGGCGACAACGGCGCCGGCAAGTCCACCCTGATCAAGGCAATGTCCGGCGCCCTCGCCCCAGACGAAGGCGAGATCCTGCTCGACGGCGCCCCGGTCAGCTTCCACGGCCCACTGGACGCCCGCCGCCACGGCATCGAGACGGTCTACCAGGACCTCGCGGTGGCAGCCTCCCTCAACATCGCCGACAACCTCTTCCTCGGCCGCGAGCTGCGCCGCCCGAACTTCCTCGGGTCGCTGTTCCGCATGCTCGACACCAGGAAGATGCAGGCCGAGGCCCGCAACCACATGCGGGACCTCAAGATCGGCATCACCTCGACCCGCCAGCCGGTGGAGACCCTGTCCGGCGGCCAGCGGCAGGGCGTGGCGGTCGCCCGCAGCGCCGCCTTCGCCCGCCGGGTGGTGATCATGGACGAGCCGACCGCCGCGCTCGGCGTCAAGGAGTCGGGCATGGTGCTCGACCTCATCCGCCGGATCCGCGAGCGCGGCCTGGCGGTCATCCTGATCAGCCACAACATGCCGCACGTCTACGAGGTGGCCGACCGGGTGCATATCCAGCGCCTCGGCCGGCGGGTGGCGGTGGTCGACCCCCACACCCACACCATGTCCGACGCGGTGGCGATCATGACCGGCGCGATGGCCGGCGAAGCGGTCCGCAACGGTGACGGAGACTGAGACCGGAGGCCCTGCCTGAGCACCGTCCGGGGGACTATCGCAGTGCTGGGCGAGGCGCTGATCGATCTCGTTCCCGCCGAGGCCCCCACCGGGGCCGGGGATGCCGGGCTGCTGCAGGCGCTTCCCGGCGGGAGCCCCGCCAACGTCGCGGTGGGCCTGGCGCGGCTGGGCATGCCGGTGCGTATGCTCGCCCGCCTCTCCGGCGACCCGTTCGGGCACCAGCTTCGCGCCCACCTGGCCGGCAACGGCGTCGACCTGTCCGGTGTGGTGGCCGCGACCGAGCCGACCTCCCTGGCGATCGTCACGCTCGGTCCTGGCGGCACGGCGGCCTACGACTTCAGGGTGACGGGCAGCGCCGACTGGCAATGGCGGGACGAGGAGCTGGCGCACGTCCTGGACCGGGACGAGCAGCCGCTCGCGCTCCACACCGGCTCGCTCGCCCTCGCCATGGCGCCGGGGGCTGATGCCATCGTCCGGCTGCTCCACAACGCGCAAGGGCGCACGACCATCTCCTATGACCCGAACTGCCGCCCCCTGCTGATGGGACCGCCCGCCGCCGTCCGCGCCCAGGTCGACCAGCTCATCCCCCTCATCGACGTCGTCAAGGCAAGCGCCGACGACCTCGCCTGGCTCTACCCCGGCCGCTCGCCCACCGAGGTCGCCACCGCCTGGCTGGCACAGGGCCCCGCCCTGGTCGCCGTCACCCTCGGCGCCGACGGCGCGATCGCAGCATCCCAGAGCGCCGGGATCGTGCACCGCCCCGCGGTCCCCGTCACCGTGGCAGATACCGTCGGCGCTGGCGACGCCTTCACCAGCACCCTCCTCGCCAGCCTCGCCCACCGCGACCTGCTCGGCCCCGACCGCCGCGCGTGCCTGGAGGCGATCGACGCCATGGCCCTCGCAAGCGTGCTCGACGACGCGGCCCGCGCCGCCGCCATCACCTGCACCCGCCGGGGCGCGGACCCTCCCACCGCCGCCGAGCTTGCAGGTGCCCCCAGCCCTGACTGAAACCGCGAACCCGTGGCGCCGCCGTACTCACGCGGCAGTCATACCCAGGCGGCGGAGCGCGGCGAAATACATCGCCACGTCCGCGCGGGCGACCAGCTCCGTGGCGACCTCCGGAGTGCGCCAGTCCGGGTCGTGGATATTGGCCTTCTTCCAGCCGGGAGCGCCGTCCAGTCCCACAAATGAGTACAGCGTGGGGATGCCAAGCTCCCGGTACAAAGCGAAGTCGTCGCCGCCGGGAGTGCGGCGCTCAGCTCCGAGCGTGAGGCCGGCCGCTGGCAGCAACTCCTGGGTGATCGCGGCCAACAGGGCGTCGTTGACAACCGGCGGCAAGCCGGGCGGGAAGCTGAGCTCCTTGACCTTGCAGCCCCATTCGATCGCCTGGCGGCTGGCGGTCTCTCGCACCAGGTCGAGCGCCGCCTGCTGGACCTTGGGGTCGTCGCTCAGCACGCGTAGCCCACCGAGCTTTTCGGCCGCCCCGGGGATCACGTTGTAGACGGGCGCATCACCAGCGCGGGACCAGCCAATGTTCATCACCACCTGGTCTCCGAATCGTGCCTGGATCTCCCGCCACAGCGCAACCTCGAAGGCGGAGGCAGCGAGCGTTGGGCGGACGCCGATCCCGTCCGCCAGGCGCGCCTGCCAGGCCGCGTCGGGATCGTGCTGGGCGAGCAGGTCGAGTTCCCGTACCCGCTCCCCGGGGCGCTTGTAGCCGCCATGTCCTGAAATGCCCTCGACGGTCAACTTGAAGGGAGCACACATGGCATTCACCAGGCCCGGGTCGGCGGTGGCGCTGCGGTACGGCCGATCGCCCACGAGATGTGCCGCGACGGCGGCCTCGACCCCAAGCTCCTGGAGCATGCCGGACCACAGCAGCTCCCGCCCCCCAGACTTCTCAGCATCCTCCTCGGACGACTGGAAGCCCGCGACCAACGACCCCGGCAGCCTCCCCTCCAACTGGAGCTTCCGGGCGGCCAGCGTGACCGCCATGAGGCCCCCGGCGTGGCCGTCGTGGCCGCAAAGATGCGCGGCTCCCATCGGATTGCTTGCGGGGTCGCTCCGCCGGTGGTACCGCCAGTTTCCAGCGGGCTCCAAGCTGTGCCTGGGCGATTCAGCCTGCCCCTTGACCGGTAGGGCGTCCACGTCGCCCCGGATGAACACAGCCGGCCCACCATCGCCGACCTTGGCGACGACGGTGTAGCCAATGCGCTCATAGGGGATGCCCGCCTCGCGCAGCACCCGCTCAGTCTCCGCAGCCGCTTTGCGCTCCTTGGCGCTCAGCTCCGGGTTTTCAGCCAGGAACCGCTGATGCTGCCGTGCCTGGGGCAGCACGTCGGCGATCGCCCTCCGGAAATGCTCGAAGTCTGTCGCCTCGCCGGGGCGGACCCGGTCACGTGGGGTCGTGGTTGGCAAGAGCTCTCCGTCGTCCCGCGCAGGCCGCTGCTCCGGCGGCTCGACTCGCGTGCCGTCACCGTCTCCCAGCCGGCCCTCGCCTGCCAGACCTGGCCCTTCCTTCCGCTCTCGTCCTCATTCAGCCCTATCGGGGCCATGCGCGCTCACGCCCCCAAATGCGACCGGCTTACCGGCCCGGCTGATGATGACCTCCTCGTCCGCCTCGACCTGCTTGATCAGGCGCGAGAAGTGCGTTTTGGCCGTGTGGAGATCGTACTCAGCCACGGGCTTGGCGGTCGGCCAGGGTGTAGGCGTGGTCGAGGACCTGGACGGGGTGGTAGACGGGGAGGCCGGTGGCTTTGGCGATGTGCCAGCGGCAGGTCTCGGAGTCGCAGACGATGAAGTCGGGGCGGCTGGAGGCGACCTGGGTAAAGAGGGTCTGGCCGACGTCCATGGCGATCTGGTACTTCTCGACCTTGGTGCCGTAGGTGCCGGCGGTGCCGCAGCAGCCGGCGCGGGACTGCTCGACCCGCAGGCCGGGAACCAGGGCGAGCAGGTCGAGCGCTGGGGTGCCGATGCCGTGCGCCATCAGCTGGCAGGGCGGGTGGTAGACGGCGAGCTGCTCGATGCGGCCGAAGCCGGTGTCCAGCTCGCCCTGGTCGTGCAGCTCCAGCAGCAGCTCGCAGATGTCGTAGACGGCGCGGCCGACAGTGGTGGCGTCGGCGTCGTCCATGCCCAGGAGCTCGCGGTATTTCGCCTTGAGGGTCATGCCGCAGGAGGTCGAGTTGGCCACGATCACGCCCGCACCGGCGGCGGCGGGCGCGAGGCGGCGGACCAGCCTGGTGGCGTAGCGGCGGCCGGTGTCGAAGTCGCCGTTGGAGATCAGCGGCAGCCCGCAGCAGTTCTGCTTGGGGAAGGTGACGCCGACGCGGTTGCGCTCCAGCACCCGCACCAGCGCGGCGCCGACCTCCGGCTCGAACTCCTGGGTGGCGCAGCCGTGGAAGTAGGCGACCGTGCGGGTGCTGGGCGGCTGTGGGTGGGAGCGTGCCCAGGCGCGGAAGGTGGTGGCGGAGAACTTGGGCATGGCCGCGTCGCGGTGCACGCCGATGCCCCGCTCGATCAGGCCCCGCAGCGGCCGCGAGCGCATCGCCAGGTTGGCCAGCGGCGCCACCGGGCGGGCCAGCCTGCCCAGCAGCGACGGCCGGCTCACCAGCTTGTCGCGCAGGGAGAGGCCGCCGCGCTCGGCCACGATCCGGGTCCGCGCGACGGTGTTGATCTCGGCGATCATCACCCCTTCCGGGCACGCCTGGGTGCAGAGCCCGCAGCCGGAGCAGTAGTCCAGCGAGTGGTCCGGAGACTCGTTGCCGTCGAGGTTCGCGCGGAAGCGCTGGCCCTGCGGCCCCTCGTACTTGGGGCCAGGGAATAGGTCGGTCACCGCCGACACCGGGCAGACGGTGTTGCAGATGTTGCACTTGATGCACTTGTCAGCCGTCTGTTCCACGGGGAGCACGCGGCTAGCCTCCTGAGCTGGTTGAGGTCGCGGTGGGTGCTGGTGTGGTGGGTGCTGGTGCGAGGACCTCGGCGAGGCGCGCGGCGCAGGCGAGCGCGACTCCCTCGCGCGAGCCCTCCACGGTCGGGTCGTGCTCGGCGAGCAGCCCGCCGACACAGCGGACGTTCTCGTAGACCGGAGTTCCTGGCTCGGTGGTGTGCAGAGGGCGCAGATCCTCGTCGACCTGGATCCCGGCAGCGCCGAGCGGATGTGCGTCGAGGAACCGCTCGGCCAGGAAGTCCATGCGGTGCTGGAAGCCAGCGACCGGCAGGCCCGCGACCATCTCGGCGAGCGAGCCGTCGCGGTGCGCCTCGATGCCGTGCCCCGCCACCCCGCCAGTGGCCAGCACCAACTCCCGGCAGCGGGTGGCGATCACCCGGGAGGCGCCCTCACTCCTGACCGCGGTGACCCGGTCGCCGTCGCCGTCGCGCTCCACCCCAATCGCCGGGAAGCCGAACTGCCAGCGCACGCCGAGCTGCCGGAGGCGCGCCCGGTAGGCGTCGAACAGCCGCAGTCCCGGGATGGAGGGGGGCGGCAAGGCCGCTTCGATCAGCCGCAGACCGGTGCGCTGTTCGAGGTCCGCCCAGGGCGCATGGCCCTGGTGCCGGCCAAGCACGGCCGGGACCACCGCCACCGCCGCGCCGGCTCCGGCGCCGGCGCTGGCGGCCGCCGCGGCGATCCGTGGCGCGAGCTGGCGGCGGAAGTTCTCGTCATCGATCGCCTGCGCCAGCTCGATCGCGGTAAAAGAGCGCTGGTGGCTCCAGGGCGGCAGCGCCACCGTGTCCGCCTGCGCTTCGATCCCGGCCCGGCGCAGCCCGAGCGCGCACAGCGACGCCGAGAAGTCGCGGAACCCGGCGAACCCGAGCACCGCGACGCTGGCTCCTTCGGTCAGCGCCGCCGCCCCAGCGGCCGGGAGGGGCAGCAGGCAGGTCATGCGGAAGGTCCCGAACGCGGTCACCTGCCGCTGGTTTCGTTCCGGATCGCCGGCGTGCTCCAGCCCGGCGGCAGCAGCGAAGCGCCGGAACCAATCAAGGCCGTCGCGGATCGCCTCGACGCCGAGCAGCCGGTAGGGGTGGCGCTCGGGGAGCCGACCGACCGCCTCCAGCGGCTGCTCCACCGGCTCGGCCTCACCCTTGTCCCCGGCACCAAGCCCAAGACACCCGAGCACGTCGACCGCTCCGGCGCCCCAGTGGGTGAAGCCGTTGCCCCGGGCGATCACCCGCACCTGCTGGCCGGCCTCCGCCAGCCGCACCGCGGCGGCGAGCCCCGCCGGGCCCGCCCCGACCACGACCAGCTCACCCCTCACGAGGCGCCGCCCGCAGCAGCTAGTTCCGCCGCCTCGTCCAATGGCCCTTCCGGGCCGAGGTTGAAGATGCCCCGGTAGATGGCCTGGTTGAGCAGCGCCTGGCGGGCCTGGTCGCCCCACACCGCCGTGTGCTGCCCACGCCAGCGCTCCTCCAGGAACCGCCGCATCCCCGCGAGAGGACCCTCCTGGCTGCTGCCGGGCTGCTCCTCGTGCAGGATCGCCGCCGCACGCCAGACACAAAAGGCGCCCTGGCAGGGCCCATAGCCAACGCGAAGCTTGCGGCGCAGGTCCTCAAGTTCCTTGATGCCGTCGGCCGCGGCCGCACGGACCTGGGCGGTGGTCACCAGCTCGCACTCGCACAGCAGCGCACCGTAGGCGCCGTCGTGCTCGACCCGGGCGAGCGGGCCGGCGAGCTGATGGTTGCCGTGGTCGGCCCCGGGCAGCAGCGCGGTCGCGGTGCTGCACGGCGCAGTCACGCCCATGCGGGCGGCCAGCTGGTCGACCAGCTTCTCGGCCATCTGCCGGCAGGTGGTGAGCTTGCCGCCGAGGATGCTGAGCATGTTGTCGAGCCCGTCCCGGCTGGCGTGGTCCAGGACCGTGAAGGTCCGGCTGACCGCGCGGGTGTCCCCGGCGGCCCCGACCCCACCGGGCGGTTCCTCCGGCTTGTAGAGCGGCCGGTTGCCCGCGAAGGCCCGCAGCACGCGCCCGTGCCCGATCGCTGGGACCATCTGGGCGCACATGTCGACCATCTTGTCCACGTCCGCCGGGTCCACGGCGATGTCGTCGGGGTGCGGCGCCTCCACCGAGGTCGTGCCGAGGATCGCGACCTCGTGCTGCGGCACGACGATGTCGCCGTCGGCGGGTTTGCGCAGCGCGTTGACTACGCCGTGCACGTAGCGGCTGGCCATCACCACCATGACGCCCTTGCCGGGGATCATCCGGATCGGCACGCCCGCGAAACGGCCGATATCCCCCGCCCAGGGGCCGGCGGCGTTGACCACCCATTCGCAGCCGATCAGCCGCTCCGCATCGGCGACCCGGTCGTGCACCCGCACGGCGGTGATGCGGTCGTCGCTGCGCTCGAAGCCGACCACCGGGTGGCGCACCAGCACCCGGGCGCCGTGCGCCTGCGCGTCGGCGGCCATCGAGCGCAGCAGCGCCCACGAGTCGATGCCACCGTCCGGCACCGCGAAGGCCAGGCGGACCTGCGGGTTGAGCTGCGGCTCGCGCCGCCGCGCCGCCGCCGCCGACAGCTCCTCGGCGGGGATGCCCGAGGCGGCACACCCCTTGGCGAATTGCTCGGCGTAAGCCTCGTCGTCGCCGGGGAGCAGCACGAAGAGCCCACCGAGATCTTCGATGGCGTGCGGCGCGATGCGGCGCAGGGCCGTGTTCTCCTCGATGCACTCCCGGGCGGACTCCTGGTCCCTGACCGCGTAGCGGCCACCGGAGTGCAGCAGCCCGTGCCAGCGCCCGGAGGTCCCGGTGCCGAGGTCGGACCGCTCCACCAGCACCGCCCCGATGCCGCGCCGGGCGAGGTCGCGCAAAACCGCCACCCCGGTCACACCCCCACCGACCACCACAACCTGGGTATCCAGGTAGGTCAAGCCGCCGTCCCCCCCTCCTGTGGCGGGGTCCCCCCACCTTTTGTGGCTGGCCCGCTGATCGGGTCCTCCCCGGCGAACTTCGGCAGCCGCCGGGTGACCAGACCGTGCTCCACGTACCAGCGTACCGTCGCCTCCATCGCTTTACGTATCGGCGTGTACTGTAGCCCGAGTTCGCGTTCCGCCCGGGAACCGTCGTAGAGATGCGGGTGGGTGGCGGTGCGGACCCACTCGCGGCACAGCTTGGAGGGCCGGCCGCGCACCCTGCCCAGCGTCTCGGCGCCGGCGGCCGCCACCATGGCCAGCTCGATGGGGAGCGTCCGGGGCCGGTTGGGCAGGCCGGAGATGACTGCGATCACGTCGAGCGCCTCGCGGTTGGTCAGCGTGCCGGTGTTCAGCACGTAGCGCTGCCCGGCCTTGCCCTTGGCTTCGGCGAGCAGGTGGCCGGCGACGCAGTCGTCGGTGTAGCAGAGGCCGAAGGTGGCGGGCAGGTCGAAGGGGAGGCGGCCGTTCAGGTAGCCGATGAAGACCTTGGCGGTGCCGGTCACCCGGCCGGGTCCCTGGACCGAGCTGGGGTTGACCACCACCACCTCAGGTCCGTCCAGGAAGCCGAGGGCGAGCTGCTCGGCTTCGGTCTTGGAGCGAGCGTAGTGGGAGGTGAAGGTGGTTGGCGGCGGCGCGCCCTCGTCGGCCGGGTGGGAGCCGTCGCCGCCGAGGGTGGCGGCCGAGCTGGTGTAGACGACCCGCCGCACCCCTGCCCGCTTGGCGGCGTTGAGGATGCGCCTGGTGCCCTCCACGTTGACCTCGTAGAGGGGCCTCGGGTCGGGCAGGCAGAGCTGGTTCATCCCGGCCAGGTGGTAGACCACCGTGCAGCCGTCAGCGGCCCGCGCCAGGGCGTCCTCGTCGCCGAGGTGGCCGAAGGCCAGCTCCACCAACGGCGTGGGCAGCCGCTCCCGGTCGGCTGGGCGCCGCACCAGGGCGCGGATCTGTCTGTGCTCGGCGACCAGCCGCTTCAGCACCAACCCGCCGAGGAACCCTGTCCCGCCGGTTACCAAGACCCGATCGGTCATCGCTCTGCCCCTACGAGATCGCCGAACCTCGCGAAGTAGTCTACTGCGGACAGAGCACTCACGACCGCAACGGTGATCATCGCCCACTCGTCGAGCCGCAGCGTGCCGAGCATCACCACCGGATGGAGGATCGCCAGGGTGATCCCGACCACCTGGACATTGAACTTGAGCTTGCCCCAGATCGAGGCGGAGATGACCACGCTGCCGGCCGCCGCCACCGCCCGCAGCCCCAGCACCGCCACCTCGCGGGTGGTCACCACCAGCACCACCCACACGTTCACCTGGCCTTTGGCGAGCAGGGCGAGCAACGCGCCCAGCACCAGCAGCTTGTCCGCGGTGGTGTCGAGGAAGTTGCCGAGCTGGGTTACCTGGCGCCAGCGCCTGGCCAGATAGCCGTCGACGAAGTCGGTGAACGACGCCACCAGGAACACCGCCGCTGCCAGCACGCCGGCGTGCCGCAGCTGGCCCTCGGCCATGATCAGCGCCACCAGCAGCGGCACCAACACGATCCGGAGCAGGGTGATCCGGGTGGAGAACGTCAAGGTTCCCATCCAGTCCCCCTTCGGGGGCGCACCCCCTTGTTCGGTCCTGCTGCTTAGGCAATCCTACGGCCTGGGGTGACATCCGTCACAGGTCATCCACAGGGCACCGCGAGTCACCGGGCGGTCACAGACCGAGTTCCTCGGCGCCCTTGGCGGTCTCGCGGACGCGGGTGCGCGCGCTCTCCGGGCTGTCAGCGTCCAGGGCGAGCTGCGCCAGGCCACGACACGCGTCGAGGGTCTGGCGGCCGAGCAGCAGGCGCACGTCCGCCAGCGCGGCGGGCGCCATCGACAGGCTGGTGACGCCGAGGCCGACCAGGACGAGGGCGAGCAGGGGGTCGCTGGCGGCCTCGCCGCACACGCCCACCGGCTTGCCAGCCTGCAGGCCGGCCTCCCCCACCATGGCGACCAGCCGCAGCAGGGCGGGCTGCCACGGATCCTGGAAGGCGGCCAGCTCGCCGACCAGCCGGTCAGCGGCGAAGGCGTACTGGGCCAGGTCGTTGGTGCCGATGCTGGCGAAGTCAGCGGCAGCGAGCAGCGCCGGCGCGAGCAGGGCGGCGGCGGGAATCTCGACCATCACGCCAGCCTTGGCGATCGGCTGGCGCCGCGCCTGGGCGCAGAACCAGGCCGCCTCGGCGGCGGTGGCGACCATCGGGGCCATCACCCAGACCTCGGCCTCTGCGCCGGATCTTCTAGAGCCTGTTGCGGCGGTGGCGCGCCCCACCGCCTCCAGCTGGTCGGCGAGGACCTCGGGGACCCGCCGGACCGCCCGCAGCCCCCGCTGGCCGAGGGCGGGGTTGGGCTCGTCGCGCAGGCTCAGGAAGCCGAGCGGCTTGTCCGCGCCGGCGTCAAGGGTTCGCACCACCACCTTGCCGCCTGGGAAGCCGTCGAAGACCGCCTGGTAGGCGGCCTGCTGCTCGCTGATGGCCGGTGGCGTCTGCCGCTCCAGGAAGAGGAACTCGGTCCGGAACAGCCCGACCCCCTCCGCCCCAGCAGCGAGCGCGGCGGCGACCTCGGCCGGGCCGCCGAGGTTGGCGAGCAGCGCCACCCGATGCCCGTCGGCGGTCGCGCCAGGGCGGGGCGCGGCGCTGGCGCTGGCACCGGCTGCGGCGTGCGCCGCCTGCCTGGCCGCCGCACGGCGCTCGGCGGCAGCGACCTCCGCCGCAGACGGGTCGGGCTGGACCGCACCGCTGGCACCGTCGACGATCGCCAGGGTGCCGTCAGGCAGCGCCGTCGCGCCCGCGCAGCCGACCACGGCGGGGACGCCGAGGGACTTGGCGAGGATGGCGGTATGGCTGGTGGGGCCGCCCTCCTCGGTGACGAAGGCGAGCACCCGGGCGGGGTCGAGGGTGGCGGTGTCCGCCGGGGCGAGATCGCGGGCCACCAGCACGAACGGATGCCCCGGGTCGGGCACCCCTGGCACTGGCACGCCGAGCAGGCGGGCGACCACCCGGCTGCGGAGGTCGTCGAGGTCGGCGGCCCGCGCGGCCATGTACTCGCCAGCGCCCGCCAGCAGCTCGCGGTACTCCCCGAACGCCTCCCAGACCGCCCTGGCGGCGCTGCGGCCCTCGCCCGCGAGCTGTGCGACCCGGTCGGCCAGGCCGGGGTCCCGCACCATCAGCGCCTGAGCCTCCAGCACGTCCTTGGCGTCCCCCCCGGCGGCCGCTCCCCGGGCCTCAAGGTCGGTGGCCACGGCCTCCAGCGCCTCCGCAGCCGCCGCTGCCTCCGCAGCCGCCGCCGGGGTGGAGGCGGTCCCCGCCTCGATCGCTGCGGGTTCGGGGATCGCCCCGGCCATGACCGCAACCCGGCCGATCACCACTCCGCCGCTGACCCCGACGCCCTGCAGCCGCTGCGCCATACCCGCCCTACCTGGACTTGGCGTCATGGTCAGCGGCGACCACCGCGGCGAGCGCGTCGAGGGCGTCCTCGGCGCCGTCGCCCTCGGCGGCCAGGATGACCTCTTCGCCGCCACGAGCGTCCAGGCTGAGGACCTTCAGGATGCTCTTCGCGTCGACCGGCGCTTTATCACCCTTGGCGATCGTGACCGGAACCGCCTGCTTCGCGGCGGCTTGCACGAACAGCGCGGCCGGCCGGGCATGCAGCCCCACCTTCGACCCGACCACCACCCGCCGCTCTGGCATCGACACCCTCCTCTATGTGTGTTCGCGGAACCACCCCGTGAGGTTACGTGACGCCGGGCTTGCCTGGCTGCCCATAACCACGGAATGCCTCGGCGACCCGGTCCAACTCCTCGTCAGCCAGCACCACCGGCGTCCCCGCCTGCCGCGCCCGCCAGTACAGCTCAGCGGTATCCTCCACCGCCTCCGCAACGACCATTGCGGAGCCAAGGTCCGTCCCGACCGCGAGCAGCCCATGATTGGCCAGCAGCACCGCCCCGTCTTCCCCGAGCGTGTCCACGCAGCCCTGGGCGAGCGCCTTTGACCCATAGGTGGCATACGGCGCCACCCGGACGCGCCGCCCCGCATGCGCGAGCACGTAATGCACCCCTGGCAGCTCCTCGCCTAGGACCGCCAGCGTGGTCGCGAACACCGAATGGGTGTGGACGACGGCCCCGACGTCCGGACGCGCCCGGTAGACCGCCACGTGCATCGGCAACTCGCTGGACGGCGCCAGGCCCTCCACCAATCGCCCGTCGAGCCCGACCACGCTGACCCCGCCCGGATCAAGGCGCCGGTAGTCCACCCCGGTCGGCGTCATCGCCACCAGCTCTCCCCCACCCGGCCGTACGCTGACATTCCCGGCGGTCCCGCGCACCAACCCGCTCCGCAGCAGCTCCAGCGCCGCCGCGACCACCTCGGTGCGTGCCTGCCTGAGCCGCATCGGCCCTCCTCTCCTCTTCGCATCGCTCGTCGCCCGGCACCCCGGCACGGCCGAGGCCCGGGCGGGTGGCCCGGGCCTCGCTTGCTGCTGTTGCCGTCAGGCTGCTATTGCTCCTCGAAGGCTTGGAACTCTTCTGGGGAGTAGCTGCCGGAGTCGGCCTCGGTTGTTTCCTGGGTAGGTTCGCCGAGGACCAGCTCGCCGTTCTCGTCGGTGTAGTAGAGGTCGCCGTAGCTGTCGTAGCCGCCAGTGAAGCCTTCGACGCCGTACTGGGCGGCGGGGACGTCGGCGAGCACCGGGGTGACGCTGCGATAGCGCACCATGCCGGTCCCGGCGGGGATCAGCTTGCCGATGATGACGTTCTCCTTGAGGCCGATCAGCGAGTCGCTCTTGCCCTCGATGGCTGCCTCGGTGAGGACGCGGGTGGTCTCCTGGAAGGAGGCCGCCGACAGCCAGGACTCGGTCGCGAGCGACGCCTTGGTGATGCCGAGCAGCTCAGGCCGGCCGTTGGCAGGCGTGTTGCCGCTCTCCAGGGCCTCGCGGTTGGCGCGCTCGAAGGTGGCGCGCTCGACCAGCTCGCCGGGGAGCAGCTCGGTGTCGCCGCCCTCCAGCACGGTGACCCGCTTGAGCATCTGGCGCACGATCAGCTCGATGTGCTTGTCGTGGATGGTCACACCCTGCGAGGTGTAGACCTGCTGCACCTGCTCGACCAGGTGACGCTGGGTCGAGCGGATGCCCAGCACCCGCAGCATCTCCTTGGGGTTCGGCACGCCGTCGATGAGCGGCTGGCCGACCTCGACCTGCTGGCCGTCCTCGATCTTGAGGCGGGAGCGGCGCGGCACGATCACCTGCCATTCCTCGCCCTCGTCCGAGGTGACGGTCATCTGGAGGCCCTTGTCGACCTCCTCCATCGCGACCTGGCCGGAGAACTCGGCGATCGGCGTCATGCCCTTCGGGGTACGGGCCTCGAACAGCTCCTGGACCCGGGGCAGGCCGTGGGTGATGTCCTCACCCGCGATCCCGCCGGTGTGGAAGGTCCGCATGGTGAGCTGCGTGCCCGGCTCGCCGATCGACTGGGCGGCGATGATGCCGACCGCCTCGCCGATGTCGACCAGCCGGTTGTTGGCGAGGCTGCGCCCGTAGCAGAACTGGCACACGCCGACGGTCGACTCGCAGGTCAGCACCGAGCGGAAGAGGACCTCCTCGACGCCGTGCTGCACCAGCGCGTCGAGCACCAGGTCGTCGGCCTCGGTGCCGGCGGGGAACAGCAGCTCGCCCGACTCGGGGTCGGCCACGTCCTCCGCGGTGATGCGGGACAGCGCCTGGCTCTCGATCGCGCGCGGCCGGATCCAGTCGAACTCGCTCTTCTTGCCGCCCGGCCGGGGCCGCTTCACCGCGGTGGTGATGGCGATGCCCCGTTCGGTGCCGCAGTCGGAGGTGCGGACGATCACGTCCTGGGTGACGTCGACCAGCCGCCGGGTGAGGTAGCCGGAGTCGGCGGTGCGCAAGGCCGTGTCGGCCAGTCCCTTGCGGGCGCCGTGGGTGGAGATGAAGTACTCCAGCACGGTCAGGCCCTCGCGGAAGTTGGCCTTGATCGGCCGCGGGATGATGTCGCCCTTGGGGTTGGCGACCAGGCCGCGCATGCCGGCGATCTGGCGCACCTGGGTCATGTTCCCGCGCGCGCCGGAGGTGGCCATCATGTAGATGGGGTTGAAGGGCTCCTGCTTGAAGCGATCCTCCATGTCCTCGCGGACCCGCTCGGTCGCCTCGGTCCAGATCTCGATCAGTTCCTGGCGGCGCTCGTCGTCGGTGATGATGCCGCGGCGGAACTGGTTCTCGACCTTCTCGGCGCGTCCCTCGAACTCGTCGAGGATCTGCTGCTTGTGCGGCGGCTTGAGCACGTCCTGGATGGACACGGTCACACCGGCCCGCGACGCCCAGTGGAAGCCGAGGTTCTTGAGGCTGTTCAGCACCTCGGCGGTCATGGTCTGGTCGTACTGGTCGGCGATCCGCGACACCAGCCCGGTCAGCTCGCGGCTCTGCAGCGTGTCGTTGATGTAGGGGAAGTCCTCGGGCAGCGCCTCGTTGAACAGCAGGCGCCCGACAGTGGTCTCGGTCCGGCGCTCACCCTCCGGGTCGGCGACCTTGCTGACGGGCAGGCGCACCACGATCGAGTCCTGCAGGCCGACCGACTTGAAGTCGTAGGCCATCACGGCCTCGGCCACTGACGAGAACGTCGGCAGGTGCCGCTCGCCGTCGCCACCCTTGCCATTGCTACCTGCGCTGGCCTTGCCCTTGCCGTTGCTGGACGGCTTGGTCGGCGCCTTGTAGGTGAGGAAGTAGATCCCCAGCACCATCTCGTGGGTCGGGATGGCGATCGGGCGGCCGTTGGCCGGCGACAGGATGTTGTTGACCGACAGCATCAGGATCCGCGCCTCGGACTGCGCCTCAGCCGACAGCGGCACGTGCACCGCCATCTGGTCGCCGTCGAAGTCGGCGTTGAACGCCTTGCAGACCAGCGGGTGGATCTGGATGGCCTTGCCCTCGACCAGGACCGGCTCGAAGGCCTGGATGCCGAGGCGGTGCAGCGTCGGCGCGCGGTTCAGCAGCACCGGGTGCTCGCGGATGACCTCCTCCAAGACGTCCCACACCTGCGGGCGGGAACGCTCGACCATGCGCTTGGCGGACTTGATGTTCTGCGCGTAGGACAGGTCCACCAGCCGCTTCATCACGAACGGCTTGAACAGCTCCAGCGCCATCTGCTTGGGCAGGCCGCACTGGTGCAGCTTCAGCTCGGGGCCGACCACGATGACCGAACGGCCGGAGTAGTCGACGCGCTTGCCGAGCAGGTTCTGGCGGAAGCGGCCCTGCTTGCCCTTGAGCATGTCCGAGAGGCTCTTGAGCGGCCGGTTGCCGGGCCCGGTGACCGGGCGGCCACGGCGGCCGTTGTCGAACAGGGCGTCGACAGCCTCCTGCAGCATGCGCTTCTCGTTGTTGACGATGATCTCGGGCGCGCCCAGGTCGAGCAGCCGCTTGAGGCGGTTGTTGCGGTTGATGACGCGCCGGTACAGGTCGTTCAGGTCGCTGGTGGCGAAGCGGCCACCGTCCAGCTGGACCATCGGGCGCAGGTCTGGCGGGATCACCGGGACGCAGTCGAGCACCATGCCGAGCGGCGAGTTGCGCCGTCCGATGAAGGCCGAGACCACCCGCAGGCGCTTGATGGCGCGCTGCTGCTTCTGACCCTTGGAGGTGGCGATGACCTCGCGCAGGCGGCTCTGCTCGGCGGGGATGTCCTCGCGCAGCAGCAGCTCTTTGATGGCGTCGGCGCCCATGCCGGCGGAGAAGTACTCGCCGAAGCGGTCGCGCAGCTCGCGGTAGTACTGGTCGTCGGCGAGCAGCATCTTGGGCGACAGGTCCTTGAACATGTCGAGGACCCGCTCCAGCAGCTCGACCCGGGTCGATGACTTCTCGCGGATGTCCTTAAATGCCCGCTCTGCCTCGTTGCGAACCTTGCGGCGCTGGTCGGACTTGGCGCCCTGCGCCTCCAGCTCGGCCAGGTTGGCCTCCAGCTGAGCCTTGATCTCCTCTTCGCGCTTCTGCTTCTCGACCTCGACCTGGTCGCGCTCGTGAGCCATCTCGGTCTCGATGCGCGGCAGGTCGTCATGGCGGCGGTCGTTGTCGACCCAGGTCACCACATTGGCGGCGAAGTAGATGATCTTCTCGAGGTCTTTCGGGGCCATGTCGAGCAGGTAGCCGAGCCGGCTCGGCACACCCTTGACGTACCAGATGTGAGTGACCGGCGCGGCCAGCTCGATGTGCCCCATGCGCTCACGGCGCACCTTGGCGCGCGTGACCTCGACCCCGCAGCGCTCGCAGATGATGCCCTTGAAGCGGACGCGCTTGTACTTGCCGCAGTAGCACTCCCAGTCCCGGGTCGGGCCGAAGATCTTCTCGCAGAAGAGTCCGTCCTTCTCGGGCTTCAGGGTCCGGTAGTTGATGGTCTCCGGCTTGCGGACCTCACCGTTGGACCACATGCGGATCTGCTCGGCCGTGGCCAGGCCGATCCGCAGCTCGTCGAAGTAATTGACGTCGAGCAATTGGTTCAGACCTCCTCGACCGAGGACGGCTCACGGCGGGACAGGTCGATGCCCAGTTCCTCCGCAGCGCGGAAGACGTCCTCGTCGCTCTCACGCATCTCGATCTCCTGGCCTTCGGCCGAGAGCACCTCGACATTCAGGCAGAGGGACTGCATCTCCTTGATGAGGACCTTGAAGGATTCGGGGATGCCGGGTTCGGGGATGTTCTCTCCCTTGACGATCGCCTCATAGACCTTTACCCGGCCGAGCACGTCGTCAGACTTGATGGTGAGCAGCTCCTGCAGCGCGTAGGCGGAGCCATAGGCCTCCAGGGCCCACACCTCCATCTCGCCGAAGCGCTGGCCGCCGAACTGCGCCTTCCCGCCCAGCGGCTGCTGGGTGATCATCGAGTACGGACCGGTGGAGCGCGCATGGATCTTGTCGTCCACCAGGTGGAGCAGCTTCAGGATGTAGATGTAGCCGACCATCACCGGCGTCGGGTACGGCTCGCCGCTGCGGCCGTCGAACAGCACCGCCTTGCCCTGCTCGTCGACCAGCTTCTTGGAGTCGCCGCCGACCGGGTCCTCGTAGGTGCCGAGGGTGGCACGCAGCAGGTCCTCGATGGCCGCCTCATTGGCGCCGTCGAACACCGGCGTGCCCAGGTTGATGCGCCGGTCGGTGTGGGCGGCGCCCTTGGGCCAACCGGCCTGACCGGCCCAGTCCGGCAGCTTGTCGAACGACCAGCCGTGCGCGGCCACCCAGCCGAGGTGGGTCTCCAGCACCTGGCCGATGTTCATCCGGCTCGGCACGCCGAGCGGGTTGAGGATCACGTCGACCGGGGTGCCGTCGGCCAGGAAGGGCATGTCCTCCTCGGGGAGGATCTTGGAGATGACGCCCTTGTTGCCGTGGCGGCCGGCGAGCTTGTCGCCATCGGAGATCTTGCGCTTCTGCGCCACGTAGACCCGGACCAACTGGTTGACGCCGGGGTTCAGGTCGTCGCCGGCATCGCGGGAGAAGACCCGCACGCCGATGACCTTGCCGGTCTCGCCGTGGGGCACCTTGAGGCTGGTGTCGCGGACCTCGCGGGCCTTCTCGCCGAAGATCGCGCGCAGCAGCCGCTCCTCCGGGGTCAGCTCGGTCTCGCCCTTGGGGGTGACCTTGCCGACCAGGACGTCGCCGGGGGAGACCTCGGCGCCGATGCGGATGATGCCGCGCTCGTCGAGGTCCTTCAGCACGTCCTCGGAGACGTTGGGGATGTCGCGGGTGATCTCCTCGGCGCCGAGCTTGGTGTCGCGGGCGTCGACCTCGTGCTCCTCGATGTGGATCGAGGTGAGCACGTCGTCCTTGACCAGCCGCTCGGAGAGGATGATCGCGTCCTCGTAGTTGTGGCCCTCCCAGGGCATGAACGCCACTAAGAGGTTCTTGCCGAGCGCCAGCTCGCCGTCGTCGGTGCAGGGCCCGTCGGCGAGCACGTCGCCGGCGGCGATCTTGGCGCCCTCCGCGACGATGGGGCGCTGGTTGATGCAGGTGCCCTGGTTGGAGCGCTCGAACTTGCGCATCCTGTAGACCCGCGCCGAGCCGTCGGCATGGCGGACGGTCACCTGGTCGGCCGACACGTCCTCGACAGTGCCAGGCTGCTGCGCGACGACCACACCGCCGGCGTCGACCGCGACGCGGGCCTCCATGCCGGTGCCGACCAGCGGCGACTCGGAGCGGAGCAGGGGTACGGCCTGGCGCTGCATGTTGGCGCCCATCAGGGCGCGGTTGGCGTCGTCGTGCTCCAGGAAGGGGATCAGCGCGGTCGCCACCGACACCATCTGGCGCGGGCTGACGTCCATGTAGTCGACCTCTTCCGGCGGCACCTGGGCGACCTCGCCGGTGACGCCGACGCCCTGGGCGCCGGTGTACTCGGCGGCGCGGGTGGCGCTGCGCGCGCCGGAGACCTGGCCGGAGCGGCTGCCCTGGCGGACCAGCACGCGGCCGATGAAGTGGCCCTTGGCGTCGACCGGCGCGTTGGCCTGGGCGATCACGTAGAGGTCCTCGTCGTCGGCGGTCAGGTAGTCGACCTGGTCGGTGACGCGGCCGTTGACCACCTTGCGGTAGGGGGTCTCCACGAAGCCGTACTCGTTGATGCGCGCGTAGGTCGAGAGGTTGCCGATCAGGCCGATGTTCGGGCCTTCCGGCGTCTCGATCGGGCACATGCGGCCGTAGTGGGACGGGTGCACGTCGCGCACCTCGAACCCGGCCCGCTCGCGCGACAGGCCGCCAGGGCCGAGCGCGGACAGGCGCCGGCGGTGGGTCAGCGCGGCCAGCGGGTTGGTCTGGTCCATGAACTGGCTGAGCTGCGAGGTACCGAAGAACTCCTTGATCGCGGCCACGACCGGCCGGATGTTGATCAGGGTCTGCGGCGTGATCGCCTCGGCGTCCTGGGTGGTCATGCGCTCGCGCACCACCCGTTCCATGCGGGACAGGCCGATGCGGACCTGGTTCTGGATCAGCTCGCCGACCGAGCGCAGGCGCCGGTTGCCGAAGTGGTCCTGGTCGTCGGTGGAGGTAGTGGGGTCGCCCTCGTGCAGGCGCACGAGGTAGCCGACAGTGGCGATGACGTCGTCCTTGGTGAGCGTCAGCTCCTTCTGCTCGGCCGGGTCCAGGCTGAGCTTCTTGTTCAGCTTGTAGCGGCCGACCTTGGCCAGGTCGTAGCGCTTGGGCTGGAAGAACAGGCCGTGCAGCAGCTGGCGGCCCGACTCGGCGCTGGGTGGCTCGCCGGGACGCAGGCGGCGGTAGATCTCGATCAGCGCGTCCTCTTCGGCGTTGGTGTGGTCCTTCTCGAGGGTGAGCATCATGGTCTCGGACTCGCCGAAGCGGTCGCGGATGTCAGCCTCGGTCATGCCGAGGCCGCGCAGCAGCACGGTGACCGGCAGGCGGCGCTTGCGGTCGAGGCGGACGCCGACGGTGTCCTTCTTGTCGACGTCGAACTCCAGCCAGGCGCCCCGGGCGGGGATGACCCGGCAGGAGGTCAGCAGCTTGTCAAGGGTCTTGTCGGGCTCCTGCTCGAAGATGACCCCGGGCGAGCGGACCAGCTGCGAGGTCACCACCCGCTCGGTGCCGTTGATGATGAAGGTGCCCATGTCGGTCATGACCGGGAAGTCACCCATGAAGACCGACTGGGACTTGATCTCGCCGGTGGTCCGGTTCTGGAACTCGGCTTGGACGTGGAGCTTGCGCGAGTAGGTGTTGTCTTTCTCGCGGCAGTCCTCGACCGAGTGCTCGGGGTCCTCGAAACGGTGCTCACCGAAGGTGAGGGCCATCTGGCCGGTGAAGTCCTCGATCGGGCTGATCTCGTCGAAGGTCTCGCGGAGACCGGCGGTGATCAGCCATTCGAAGGACTGACGCTGGATGGCAATGAGGTCGGGGATGGGTAGGATCTCGGGGATCTTGCCGAAGGAGAGTCTGGGCGAGGCCTCTAGGCGCGGGTCGCTCAACAGGCGTCTCTCCCCTTTCACGGGAAGTGGGTGAATAGGTCGTGCAAGCGCACGCCAAAGTTCCAAGGGGCGAGTGGGTCAAGGGCGCGCGAAGACATGCGAAAGAGCAGTGTAGCTGCCGCCTACACCGCTGTCAACAACAAAATGAGGATCTGCGTCTGCACCTCAAATCGTCTGGATGAGCGGGAGTGTGCATCCCGTCACCGTCCGTGTCAAGGGTTCACGCCCAAAATGCCTGGTAGTGGGCCCTGACGAGTTCCGTGAGGGCCCACATTCCTGGCAATACGGGCGCAACTTGCGGTTACCGCTTTGTTACCGAACAGTTACTTCAACTCAACCGAAGCGCCAGCGCTCTCGAGCTGCGCCTTGGCCTTCTCGGCCTGGGCCTTGTCGACCCGCTCCAGGACCGCCTTGGGGGCGCCGTCCACCAGGTCCTTGGCCTCCTTGAGGCCGAGGCTGGTGAGCGCGCGCACCTCCTTGATGACCTGGATCTTCTTGTCGCCGGCGCCGGTCAGGACGACGTCGAACTCGGTCTGCTCCTCGGCCTCCTCAGCCGGGGCGGAAGCGGCGCTGGGCGCGGCGGCCACCGCGACCGGCGCGGCAGCCGAGACCCCGAAGGTCTCCTCGAACTGCTTCACGAAGTCCGACAGCTCCAGCAGCGTCATCTCCTTGAACGCGCCCAGGAGATCGTCGGTGGAAGGCTTCGCCATGGCGGTTACTCCTCTTCTTTCTCTGGCTCTGGCTCGGTGGCCGGTGGTTCGGTGTCCGGTGACTCGGTGGCGGAGGCGGCCTCAGGGGCGCTGCCTCCGCCTTCTTCTGCTTGACGCTTGTCGCGCAGGGCGGCGCTCATGGTGGCCACCTGGCGGAGCGGGGCGGCGAGCAGGTTGACGGCCTGCTGCAGCGGCGCCTAGAGCATGCCGGCGATCCTGGCCAGCAGCACCTCGAGCGACTCCAGGGTGGCGAGCTGGCGGATCTCGGCGGCGGGCGAACTCGGCCAGGTCCTTGGCGGCCTGGACCGGGTCGCCGTGCACGAACGCCACCGCGGTGGGGCCTTCGAGCAGCGGGAGCAGCTCCTCGTAGCCCTTGTCCCGCACCGCGATGCTGGTCAGCGTGTTCTTCAGCACCCGGTAGTCGGTGGACGACCCGCGCAGCGAGGCGCGCAGCTCGCCTAGTTCCTTGACCTTCAACCCTCGGTACTCGGTGAGCACCGCGGCCACCGAGCCTTCGAGATACTCCTTGATGGCCTCGACCTCGGCGACATTGCTCGCGCTCGGCACGGCCTCACCTCCCGGACACAACCCCATACACGAAAAACGGACGGTCAGCCGACCGCCCGCTTGGCATGAGGCACCCTCACAAGGGAGGTACTGCCCGCCTGCGCCGGCGCCCCTGGTAACTCGGAGCTTTCGTGCCACATGGCAACCGGACGGTCTTCGGCTCGGCGAGGGTAGCGGCCCCCGCCAACCCACGTCAACCGGGACCTCACCTGTGGATAACCTCAGCAAGGCGTTGGCAGGTTGCTTACGATTGACCCGTTCACTGCTCGACAGAGGGGGCAATCCAATGACCACACCGGTTGTCGTCAGTTTGCTCATCGGCGCCGTGATCGGCGGCGCCTGCATGGCCTTCTGGGCCGCCGAACGGATTCAGGACGAGGCGGCGCGCCAGTTCGACCGCGGCTTCGAGCGCGGCCGCTGGCTCAACGACCTCGCCGCCGTCCGCGCGCTGGAGGCCCCGGCGGCCTCGAACCTGTCGTCCCGGAAGCGGGTGGGTGTGGCGGCCGACGGGCTGCTGTGGGTCCCGACGCCTACATCCCCGCCAGGGCGGGGTCGCTGACGCGGATGGCGACCACGCCGTCGATCGGCGGGGCGAGCAGGCCACGGGCGGCGAGGCTGTCGAGGGCGGCGTCCACGGCGAGGGTGTAGGCCCAGGAGAGGAAGGCGCCCTCGTCGTCGGCGCCCGGGATGCGGCGGCGGATCGGGTCGAAGGCGGGCAGGGCGCTCTCGATCAGCTTGACGACCGGCCAGCCGAGGGCCTCGCACAGCTCCAGCAGGGCGGGCTCCTGGTGGGCGGAGAGGGCGGGCGCGCTCTCGGGATCGACCGCGGCCAGGGGGTAGCGGGGGGCCGAAGGGCGGCCGAAGCGGACCAGGCTGCCGCGAGCCGGCAGGTTGGTGATGCGTGCGGCCCATAGGCCGGCGGCCTGTGGGCCGTCGCCTTCGGCGAGCCAGACGAAGGCGCTTCCGAACGGTGGCGCCGCCAGGCCCTGGAGGCGCAGCAGGCGGCGCACGCCGACGTCGAGGACCAGTCCCCCGACGACCAGGAAGGCCGCGGCCGGCCCGCCGGTGGCGGAGACCGTGGCGTGGACGGGCTCGTACTCGACCTCCAGGCGGCTCCACTCGCCGGCCACCAGCCGGGCGATCGAGCCGCCCAGGTCGGCGGCGGCGGCGCGCAGGGCGGCGGCGCGCTCAGTCCGGGCGACCGGGAAGCGGGGCCGCCCCTCCGGCGAGGCCAAGCCGGAGGCTTTCAGCCCGGCGAGCCGGTTCTGGCCGAGACGGTCGAGCGGGGCGCCGTTGGCCGCCGCCGACAGCAGCGGCCCGTGGACTGGCGGGTCGATCAGGTCGTCCGGCTCCTCAGCGGGCGGCAGCGGCGCCCACCAGCCTAGATGCCAGGACACCCGCCCGCTCAGCTCCCCTGTGTTCAGGTGGTCCGCGCCTCGACCACGTTGCGGGTCTGGGCGGAGTCGATTTTGATCCCCGGCCCCATCGTGGTGGCGACGGTGATGCCCTTGATGTAACGCCCCTTGGCGGCGGCGGGCTTGGCCCGCAGCACCTCGTCGACCACGACCTGGTAGTTCTCGGCAAGCGCGCGGGTGTCGAACGAGGTCTTGCCGAGGATCAGGTGGAGGTTGCCGTGGCGGTCCACCCGGTACTCGACCTTGCCGCCCTTGATATCGGTGACCGCCTTGGCGACGTCGGGGGTGACGGTACCGGCACGCGGGTTCGGCATCAGGCCGCGCGGGCCCAGGATGCGGCCCAGCCGTCCGACCTGGCCCATCATCTCGGGCACGGCTACCGCCGCGTCGAAGTCGAGGAACCCATCCTGCACCTGCTTGACCAGGTCGGCGGCGCCAACCACGTCGGCCCCGGCCTCCTCGGCCGCCCGTGCGGCCTCGCCCTCGGCGAACACCGCCACCCGGATGGTCTTGCCAGTGCCGTTGGGGAGCGAGACGGTCCCGCGCACCATCTGGTCGGCCCGGCGGGGGTCGACCCCGAGCCGGAAGGCGACCTCGACGGTGGCGTCGAACTTCGCCGGGTTAGTGTCCTTGGCCAGCTGCATGGCCTCAGCGGGGGAATAGAACTTGTTGCGGTCGACCTTCTTGGCCGCCTCGACGAACTTCTTGCCAGCCATCTGGCGCTTCCTCCTGTGGTCAGCGGGGCGGCGTACGCCCCTCCCACGCAGTCTTCTGGTTGTTGCGGTGTCAGCTCGCGACGGTGATGCCCATCGAGCGGGCGGTGCCCTCCACGATCTTCATGGCGCCCTCGATGTCGATCGCGTTCAGGTCGGGCATCTTGGTCTCGGCGATCTCACGGACCTGGCCGCGGGTGACCGTGCCGACCTTGGTCTTGTGCGGCTCGGCCGAGCCCTTGTCGACACCGGCGGCCTTGCGCAGCAGGACAGCGGCCGGCGGGGTCTTGAGGACGAAGCTGAAGGTACGGTCCTCGTAGATGGTGATCTCGACCGGGATCACGTTGCCGATCTGCTGCTGGGTCGCGGCGTTGTACTGCTTGACGAAGTCCATGATGTTGACCGCGTGCGGGCCGAGCGCAGTACCCACCGGCGGCGCGGGGGTGGCCTGCCCGGCGGGCAGCTCGATCTTGATCACGGCCGTCACCCGGCGGCGACGGCTTGTCTGGGGTGGCATCTGGGGTTCCGGCTCCTTGGGTTCCTACAGCTTCTGCACTTGATCGAAGGCCAGCTCGACGGGGGTCTCGCGGCCGAAGATGGAGACCAGCACCTTGAGCTTCTGCTGGTCGGGGTTGATCTCGGCGATCGAGCCGGGGAGCTGCGCGAACGGGCCCGAGGTGACGGTGACGGACTCGCCGACCTGCCACTCGACCCGTGGCTTGAGCTTCTCGACCGGCTTGGTCTCGAGGATCTTGGCCACTTCCTTCTCCGAGAGCGGGGTGGGCTTGGCCCCGGAGCCGACAAAGCCGGTCACGCCCGGAGTGTTGCGCACCACGTACCAGGAGTCGTCGTCGAGGTACATGCGGACCAGCAGGTAGCCGGGGAAGACCTTGCGCGAGACCACCTGCTTCTTGCCGCCCTTGATCTCCATGACGTCTTCCATGGGGATGACGACCTCGAAGATCTTCTCCTCCATGTTCATCGAGGAGATGCGGCTCTGGAGGTTGGCTTTGACCTTGTTCTCGTAGCCCGCGTAGGTGTGCACGACATACCAGTCCCCGAGACTCTGGTTGAAGTCGGGGCTGGCCTCGCCGGTAACGATGTCAGTACTCATGGCACTCCCGGTGTTTCCTTCGTGGCCCTCCGGTCCGCTGGTCACCGCGTGAAAATCCAGAGAGCCGCTTTCCCGAACAGGGTGTCCAACCCGAAGATGATGGTGGTGATGACGGTCACCGACACCAGCACGACCACGGTATATCCCATGACCGTGCGCCGGTCGGGCCAGTTCACCTTCTTCAGCTCGCTGACGACCTCACCGCCGAACGAGCTGACCCCCTGCATCCGGGACTTCCGCTTCCCCGGAGCGGCGGTGCCAGTGCGCGCATCCCGCTGCCGGGTGACCTGTTGCTTGCGCATCTGCTGCAGGCGCGCCGGGTCAGCGGTGCGCTGCTGGCGAGCCATCGCCCGCTTGGTCTCCCTGTTCATCGCAAGCCTTGCTCCTCGCGCCGGCTGGCGCAGCCGATCATCGGTACGACCCTTGCTTGCCCATCGACGGATGGATGACAAGAGGTTGGCAGGCCAGGAGGGACTCGAACCCCCAACCACCGGTTTTGGAGACCGGGACTCTACCAATTGAGCTACTGGCCTATGCCTGGCCACGCCCCGGACCCGGGACCAAAGCCAGACGAGTATACGGGCGCACTCCCGCCGCTCTCAAGGTCGGAGCGGTCAAGCCAGACCACGTCCAGGATATAGCAGGGCCAGTTCATGTGGGTACGCGGCGAGCAGACACAATTCGTCGTCGTGCAGCGGGCGGCCGCTGGCGGCATTGCTGAGCTGCACAAGCTTGAAGACGAGGTCCTCGTCGGCAGGTTCGATCCGGATGCCGAGGCCGTCCATGACGTGCCGGAAGCCAGCCTTGCCGCCGTACTCGCCGGTCAGCACCACCCGACCTTCCCGGTTCGCCCAGTCGTGCGGGAACGGCCCAAGGGTGTCGTCGTCATACAGCTCGTAGTTGTGGCGGTCCTTGAGCGCCCCGTCGGCGTGGATGCCGGACTCGTGGGAGAAGGCGTTGCGGCCGACTCCCGGCTGGCCGAGCGGCAGCGGCTGGCCGAAGGCGTCGCTGGCCCACAGCGCGAAGCGCCGCGCCCAGGAGAGGTCGATCGGGTCGGCGATCTGGACCCGCCCGGCCAGCGCGAAGGCGTGCTGGAAGGCCAGGATGCAGGCGATCAGGTCGGCGTTGCCAGCCCGCTCGCCGATACCGTTGACGCAGGTGTTCACCCAGGCGTCCTGGCCGGCGTCGAGGTCGCCGAGGGCGCCAGCGACCGAGTTGGCCACCGCCATGCCGAGGTCGTTGTGGCAGTGTGTCTCGACCGGGAGGCCGATGGTGCTGGCGAGCCGGGCGAAGCGCTCACGGATCCGCTCGGGAGTCTCGCCGCCGGTGGTGTCGCAGTAGCGCACCCGGTCGGCGCCGGCCTCCTTGGCGGCCTGGGCGAACTCCAGCAGGTAGCCGTCGCCGGTGCGCGAGCCGTCCTCGGCGTTCACCCCGACCGTCTCGACGCCGCCCTGCCGGGCCGCTCTGGTCGCGGCGGTCATCTCGTGGATGACGGCGTCCCGGTCGAGCCGCCCGCGGAACTTGTGCTGGATCATCTGGTCCGAGGTCGAGATCGAGAGGTTCAGGTGCCGCAGCCCGAGCGGCAGCGCACGCTCGACGTCGCCAACCACCGCCCGAGTCCACCCGGAGAGCCGCAGGCTGCCGAACGCGCCCGCCTTGGCCAGCGCCAGGTTCGCCCGAATGTAGGGCTCCTCATGGAACAGGAACGGGAAGCCCAGCTCCGACTGCGCGACCCCGAGCTTGCCAAGGTAGAAGTTGACCATCGTCTTGCCGAACTTCGACAGGTTGACCCGGGCCGTCTGAACCCCGTCCCGGTTGGTCACGTCAAGGAAGTGGATGCCCGGCATGGTGCGCCCTCCAGGTGTGGAACCTATTTGATCCGCGCCAGGACGGCCGGTTGACCCGCGGACACCACTGATGGGAGGGAGGGCCGCCCGGCCACAGCCGGGACGCGGCGGCGCTGGCGCAGAGCGCGGGCGACCACCACGGTTGCGACCAGGGCTCCTCCGGCGCCGGCAGCGACCATGAGCCGTGGGTCGGTGGCGCGGACCCGGCGGCGGCCGATCGCGACCAGGATGCGCTCCAGAGTGCCGTCAGGCGGGGCGGCCTCAAGGTTGGCCATGGTGGCGAGGGTCTGGACCAGGCGGCTGTAGGAGGCTGCCTCGGCGGCGCAGCGGGCGCAGCCGGCCACATGCAGAGCGCGAGCGCGGGCCTCAAGCGGAGTCAGCTCCTCCAGCCGCGCCGGCAGGAGCTGGCGGACGTCGTGGCAGCCCATCATGATCGCCGTCCTGATGCGCGCCGGCGCCCGGCGAGGCTGACGACCTGGCCGTGGCCCTGGCCGCCCTCGGTCGCTTCCAGCTCGGCCTTGAGCCGCTCCCGCGCCCGGAACAGGCGCACCTTCACCGCTCCTGGTGTCAACCCCATCGCCGTGGCCACCTCGTCGGTCGACTGACCGTAGACGTCGCGCAGCACGAGGACCTGACGCTGCCCCTCGGGCAGCCCCGCTACCAGCCGCTCCAAGCGGCGGGCGAGCAGGACCGCCTCGGCCTGCTCGGAGGGGTCCGGGGCCGGGTCACGGGTCTCCGGAGGCACCATCGCCCCCTCAACCGCGAACCGCCGCGTCCGCCGCTTCAAGCTGCTCATAGCCACGTTCGTTGTCACCCGATTCAGCCAGGTCGCGAATGAGGCCTCGTGCCGGAAGCCGCCCAGCTTTCGCACTACACGGAGGTAAACGTCCTGGGTCACGTCAGCGGCGTCGTCCGGGTTGCCGACCAGCCGGAGCGCGCAGGTATACACACTTCGGTGTGTGCGGCGCACCAGCTCCTCGAGAGCCCAGCGGTCACCCGCCTGTGCGGCCTCGACAAGCTCCCGGTCGACCTCCACCTCGAGTCCCCTTACTGCTTGGCGAACGTACTGACCTCGACGGGACTGGTTCGGTTACCGATTTTGATGACCGTTGCCAGGCTGGCAGGTTGAAAGAACGATCCTACCTGTGCTGGTGGTACCCAGTGAAGCCTTGGGTCAGCAGGTCGGTACGTGACCGCCATCTGGCCAGGAAACGGTCATAGTTCTTCTTCGACGCCCGCTCCCGCTCGGCCGGATCGGTCTCGTACCAGCCGCGGTGGCGGTGTCGGGCGGCGGGGACCGCCACCCGGAGCGCCCGGTAACCGGGGTTGAGCGCGCGGATGGCGAAGGAGTAGTCGAGGTCGGCGTTGCGGTAGTAGCGATCCTTCGGCTCGACTTTGGCACGGGCGGCGAGCACCCTTGGCACCGCCAGCAGGTAGCCCTCGATCGCGTCGACTTCCGGGCCGTCGTCGGCCTCGAACTGGAGCAGAGAGCGGGTCACCACTCCCCAGCCGCCGGCGATGCCGACGCCGGGTTCCGCGAGGGCGGCCAGCAGGGGGGCAAGCAGGTCCCCGGTCGCCTCGACGTGCGGGTCGAGCCAGACCAGGACCCGGCCGGTGGCCTGGCCCATGCCGAGGTTCATGGCCGCGCCGAACCCAACCGGCGAATCCAGGTGGAGGACCCGCACGCGCCCAGCCGGGTCTTCCTTGGCGAGGTCCTCCAGGGCCTGGCCGGTGGCGGCGTCAGCGCCGTCGTCGAGCAGCAGCACCTCGTAGTCGATCGGGACCGGGGCGCAATGCGTCGCGAGGGAGCGCAGGGCCCGGGCCACGTCCTCGGGCCAGCCGGTGACATGGGTGATCACGCTGACCTCGTGCTGGTCCGGCTGCGGCCAGCAGGGGCGGAGCGCCGCCGGGTCGAGGGGCTCCCAGGGCGGTGCCTCGACCAGCGCCGGCCCCTGCGGGGTGTCGCGGAGCAGCCAGCCGGCGGCGCGGACCTGGTCGCGCAGGGCGTCGGCACGAGCGAAGTCGCGTGCCTCGCGGGCCGTCTGCCGCTCCGCGACCAGGTCGAGGACCTCCGGGGGTGCCTCGCTACGCCCCTGACCCAAAGTCCAGCTCAGCCTCTCCTTTGGAAAGGACCTTCTCGCCCTGCTCGTCGGTGGCCCAGAACCGGATGGTCACGCGGTCGCCGTCCACTCCGGTCACCTCGCCTTTGGCGGTGAGGGTCTGGCCGGGTTGGATCATCGCCGAGAAGCGGATGCGCAGGCGCTTGACGGCGCCGGGGTCGCCGGCGAACGCGGTGATGATGCGGGTGGCGGTGCCCATGGAGAACATGCCGTGCGCGATCACCCCCGGCAGGCCCACCGCCTTGGCGACCTCGTCGTTCCAGTGGATCGGGTTGAAATCGCCGGAGGCGCCCGCGTACCTGATCAGGTCGACCCGGTCGATGGTGTGCGAGACCTCGGGGAGCGCCTGCCCCGCCTGGACCTTCTGCGGGTCGAGTCTCACCGGGCGGTCCCCCCTTCCCGGGCCCGGGGTTGCCGTTCCGGAGCGGTGCCGCGTGACAGCAGCACGTTACGGACGGTGCAGACCGGGTCGCCGTCCTCGGTGGTCACCCTGGTCTCGATGGTGAGCAGCTCGTGGCGGCCTTTGGCCTCGGCAGCGGCGACGCGGCTGCGGGCGAGCAGCCGGTCTCCGGCCACGATCGGCCGCTGATAGGAGAACTCCTGCTCGCCGTGGACCACCCTGGAGTAATCGAGGCCGAGATCAGGGTCGCCGTGAAGGACTGCGGCCGCCTTGAGCGACACCACCACCGGAAACGTTGGCGCCGCGACGATGTCCGGGTGGCCAGCGGCTCGGGCGGCCTCCTCGTCGTGGAAGACTGGGTCGGTCTCCCCGACCGCCGCGGCGAACTCACGGAGCTTCTCCCGCCCGACCTCGTAGGCGACCGGCGGGTACTCCTTGCCGACCAGGGACTGGTTCAAGGGCATGGCCGCTCCCTCGCGCCGTCGGTAACCTCAGCCTTAGCGGGTCTCGCGGTGGGCGGTGTGCCGGCCGCACCAGCGGCAGTACTTCTTCAGCTCGATGCGGTCGGGATCGTTGCGGCGGTTCTTGGTGGTGGTGTAGTTGCGGTGCTTGCACACCGTACAGGCCAGGGTGATCTTGGGTCGGGTGTCGGTCGTCGCCATTGGTGAATCCTTCCTTCGGGCGTTAGCGGCCCCAGAATGCGTGCCGTATGGCGAAGCCTACGCGAGTTTGAGCCGCCGTAGCAGAGGGCCCCGGGCCGCGCCGTGGCGGCCGGGGCCAGTCCGTGAACCGCAGCGCTACTTGAGGATTTTGACGACGCGGCCGGCACCCACCGTGCGGCCACCCTCCCGGATCGCGAACCGCAGACCCTCCTGCATCGCGATCGGCGAGATCAACTCCACCACCATCTCGGTGTTATCCCCCGGCATCGCCATCTCCGTCCCCTCCGGAAGCTGCACCGTGCCAGTCACATCCGTCGTCCGGAAATAAAACTGCGGCCGATAATTATTGAAAAACGGCGTATGCCGCCCACCCTCCTCACGACTCAACA
>WNGQ01000423.1_pt1 | contig 66438 bp, 63 predicted proteins | sample 5407661 | NCBI WGS metagenome assembly WNGQ01 (sample SAMN13153382, study PRJNA577476) | soil metagenome | isolation source: 60 cm soil or saprolite under Garry oak tree replicate 2 | place: USA:California | collected 2016-06-15
CCTGAGCCGGCGCTTGCGGGCGATGGACGAGAGGCTGGAGTCGCTGCCGGAAGAGACTTCAGCTACTCGGTAGGCTCCGTCTCCGCGCGGACCTCGATCTTCTTGCGCGCCTCCTCCAGGCGCTGGACGCAGATCCGAAAATATCGCTGGGCGTCTTCTGCCGCCTTGACAGCTTCGTCGAGGGTCAGCTTGTCCGACTCCATCCGCTTGAGCGTCTCCTCCAGCCGGTCCATCGCCTGCTCGTAGGTCAGCTCCTCGTCAGTCACGCCTCGACCTCCTCGACCCGCGCGGCAAGCTTCCCGGAGCCGAGCTGGATCGAGATGCCCTCGTCCACCCTCGCCTCGGTCGCCGATCGCAGGATTGCGCCCGTCGCCGCATCGCGCGTGATGCTGTAGCCGCGGGAAAGCACGGAATCAGGATTCAACGCCACGAGGCGCCGGCGCTGGCTCTCGAGCCGGCGCGCCTGGTCGGCGAAGCGATTCGCGAGCAGGCGCTGGATGCGTTCGCGGCCGCCGGTCGCAGTGAGGCTGGCCTGGCCGACGCTCAGCCGCAGCTTGAGGGCGGCGTGCATGCGGCGCCGCAGCTCTCGCACGGCCTGCTCGCGTCGCGCCAGCTGTCCCAGCGGGCTGAGCCTTGCGATGTCGGCCTGCGCTCGGTTCAGCCTGTCGGCTTCGCGGCTGAACCGGCGGTTGATCTCCCGCTCCAGCCGCCGCTTGCGTTCGTGCAGTGCGGCCAGCAGGTCTGTCTTCTTTGGCACCACGCGAGCTCCTGCCTCGGTTGGGGTGCGGCACTCCGCGTCACCGACGAGGTCGGCAACCGTGCGGTCGGAAGTGTGCCCGAGCGCCGTGACCACCGGCAGCCGCGAATCGAGGATCGCCCGCGCCACCAGCTCGGTGTTGAACGCGTACATCTCCTCGAAACTGCCTCCACCCCGCGCGAGCACGATGACGTCGGCGCGCCTTTCCTGGTTGCACCGCCGCAGGGCCCGAGCGACGCTCATCGGGGCGCCGGCGCCCTGGACCTGGACGGGATAGACCACGATGCCCATGTTCGGGTAGCGGTCCCAGATCGTCTCCTGGAGGTCGTGAATCACAGCCCCCGTCGGAGACGTGAGGATGGCCACCGACCGGGGCAGAAACGGAAGCTTGCGTTTGCGCTCGGGGGCAAATGCGCCCTGGCTCTCGAGGCGCCGTTTGAGCTCTTCGAGACGAGCCCGCAGCTTGCCGACGTCGTCGAACTCGACCAAGTCGACGATGAAGCGGAGGGATCCGTACTGGGTCCAGTAGTCGACCCGGCCCCGGAAGATGAATACCTGGCCGTCCTCGGGCAGGGTCGTGACGCGGCGGGCATCGTCCGCGTAGATGAAGGCGTTGATCAGGCTCTGGCTGTCGCGGATGACGAAGCTGTAATGGCCTTTGGACCCCTGCTTCATGCCGCTCACCTCGCCCTTCAGGAGAAGCGCGGTCAGCGGGCGAAGCTCGCGCCGGATCTCATTGGCAAGCTCGGTGACCGTATAGGGCTTCGCCTCTCCACCTGTCGAGAGGCCGGCGGCAAAGCCGCCGGGTGGCGGTGTGGGCATCAGCCTCCGATTTGCGACATCGACTTGGCCGGCTTGATGAAGCCGGGCTTGTTGATCAGGTGTCCTTCCTCTTTGCGCCAGATCGCGGTCTCGATGACGCTGCCCAGGTGGTCATCGGAGACGCCCGACCGCATCAGGTCGCGCAGCGGCGTCTCCATCAGCGAGAAGAGGCACGTTCTGAGGCCGCCCTCCGCGGTCAGGCGGACCCGGTTGCACGTGGTGCAGAACGCCTGGCTGACAGACGAGATGAACCCGACCCCGCCAGGCGCCCCGTCGACGAACTTGAAGCGGGTCGCCGGACCGGGTCGCGTGTCGACCATCGGCTCGAGCGAGAACATGTCCTCGATCTGCTCCTGGATTCGGCGACTCGGCACGACCTGCTCGTTGGTCCAGATGTTGTCGCCGTCGAGGGGCATGAACTCTATGAAGCGCACCTCGTAGCCTTCGCTGTGGGCCAGCCGGGCGAAATCCACGACCTCGTCGTCGTTGTGGCCCTTCATCACGACCATGTTCAGCTTGATCGGCCACAGGCCGGCTTCACGGGCCGCGCTGATGCCGTCCATGACGCGCTCGAACGCGTCGCTTCGCGCCATCTCCTGGAACCGGTCCAGGTGCAGCGTGTCGAGCGAGATGTTGATCCGCTTCAGACCGGCATCTTTGAGGGCTTGCGCCTTCTGGCGCAGCAGCACGCCGTTCGTGGTCATCGTGATGTCCAGGGTCGGGTCGATGGCGTTGATCATCCCGACGAGCTCTTCGAGCTTCACGCGCACCAGCGGCTCTCCGCCCGTGAGACGGATCGTGCGCACGCCGTAGCGTTCGACGAAGATTCGCGCCAGCCGCACGATCTCCTCGAACCGCAGGATGTCCTCCCGCTTGAGCCATTTCAGCCCCTCCGCGGGCATGCAGTAGATGCAGCGGAAGTTGCAGCGGTCGGTGACCGAAATCCGCAGGTCGTCCGCCACGCGGCCGTATGAGTCGACCAATCTCCGGTTCGGCATTTAGCTGATGATAGGCGCGATGGGGTACGAGCACATCCTGGTCGATATCGACCCTCCGATCGCGACCGTGACGCTCAACCGGCCGAAGGTTTTGAACGCCCTGAGCCCAGACCTCATCCGCGAGCTGACGACCGCGCTGGCCGACCTGGACGCGGACGAGAGTGCGGGTGCAGTCGTGCTGACGGGCGGTCCCAGGGTCTTCGCCGCCGGGGCCGACATCGGCGACATGGCGAACCAGGGCCCTGTCGACCAGCTGCGTCGCGACCAGACGGGCCGTTGGGCACCGCTCGCGGGCTTCAGGAAACCGCTGATCGCCGCGGTCAACGGCTACGCGCTCGGTGGTGGCTGCGAGGTGGCGCTGATGTGCGACCTGATCGTCGCGGGGGAGACGGCGAGGTTCGGGCAACCCGAGATCAACCTGGGCATCATCCCGGGCGCGGGTGGGACTCAGCGCTGGCCGCGCACAGTCGGTAAATACCTTGCGATGGAAGTCATGCTCACGGGCGCGGCCCTGACGGCGCAGAGGGCTTACGAGCTCGGAATGGTCAACAAGGTGGTGCCTGCCGAGATGACCATCGGCGTTGCGCAGCGCCTCGCCCGCGAGCTGGCCGCCAAGCCTCCGCTGGCAGTCCGCATGGCGAAGGAGGCGGTGCTCAAGGCTTTCGAGACGCCGCTTGCGGAGGGCCTCGCGTCGGAGCGCAAGAGCTTCTATTTCCTGTTTGCGACTGAGGACCAGAAGGAAGGGATGCACGCGTTCCTGGAAAAGCGAAAGGGCGTGTTCAAAGGAAAGTAAGTGATGGCGACTGAAGTCGAACAACATGTGGTGGTCGAATCGGAGGGCGGGATTGGCTGGATACGTCTCAACCGGCCCGAGAAGATGAACGCGATCGGCGCCCTGACGCGTCACCAGCTGGGCGAAGCGATCAAGCAGGCCGAGCGCGATGACGCGGTGCGCGTCGTCGTCCTCACCGGATCGGGCCGCGCCTTCAGCTCGGGCGCCGATGTCACCGAGATGGTGCAAGGCGGTGGAATGCGCACCCCAGAGGACGTGGGCAAGGTGCTGCGCAACGAGTACATGCCGATGCTCATGCGCCTCCGCACCATGCCCAAACCAGTGATCGCCGCCATGAATGGTCCGGCGGTTGGAATTGGCGCGAGCTACGCGCTGGCGTGCGACATCCGGATCGCCGCGCCTGAGGCGTACCTGATGGAGGCGTTCGTCAACATCGGCCTCGCGCCGGATGGCGGCGTGAGCTGGCTGCTTCCTCGCCTGGCCGGGACCGGAGTCGCGTACGAGATGTTCTTCACGGGCAAGCCGCTGCCGGCAGAGGCCGCGCACCGGTTGGGAGTGATCAACCGCGTCGTCCCGGCGGAACGGCTCGAGGAGGAGGTCCGCGACCTCGCCAACCAGCTCGCCGCGCAGCCCCGCCAGGCGATGGCGGGCGCGAAGCGAGCGGTCAACCACGCGCTCGGCTCGAGCTACGAGGAGGCGATGGAGTTCGAGTCGTACCTCCAGGAGGCGCAGGCCGCGAGCAGCGAGTTTGCCGAAGGCGTGCGGAGCTTCCTGGCCAGGCGCGCCTCGCGAAAATAATGCCCGAGGCGGTAATCGTCGCCACGGCGCGCACGCCGATGGGCCGCTACGGCGGACAGCTCAAGGACGTGCGTCCGGACGACCTCGCCGCGATCGTTCTGAAGGAAGCGTGCGATCGCGCGCATGTCAAGCCGGCGGAGGTCGAGGACGTGATCCTCGGCTGCGCCAACCAGGCGGGCGAGGACAACCGCAACGTTGCGCGCATGGCCCTGCTGCTCGCCGGATTTCCCGTTGAGGTCCCTGGCCAGACAGTGAACCGTCTCTGCGGTTCGGGCATGCAGGCGCTAATTGCCGCCGCGCGAGAGATCCAGGCCGGTGCGGCCGACATCATGGTCGCGGGAGGCGTCGAGAGCATGACGCGATCGCCGTGGGTGATGGCCAAGCCGGACGCAGCCTATCCGCGCGGCCCACAGACCGTCTATGACACCGCGCTCGGCTGGCGCCTCGTGAACCCGAAGATGGCCGCGATGTACGGGACTCTGCAGATGGGGGAGACCGCGGAGCGCGTTGCCCAGAAATACGAGGTGTCGCGCGAGGACCAGGACGCCTTCGCCCTGCGCAGCCATCAGCGCGCCGTGGCGGCGCAGCGGTCGGGGCGATTGGCCGAGGAGATCGTCCCGGTCCTCGTCCCCCAGCGAAAGGGAGATGCGATCAGCCTCACCGACGATGAGGGACCACGATCGGACACCTCTCTCGAGGCGCTCGCCAGGCTGAAGCCGGCATTCGCCGACAACGGGTCCGTCACGGCCGGCAACGCCTCACCGCTCAACGACGGGGCGACCGCGCTGGTATTGATGTCCGCCGCGAAGGCAAACGAGCGGGGCCTGCAACCCCTCGCGCGGCTCGTCGCGGCCGCGCCGGCCGGCGTGCACCCCGATTACATGGGCATCGGACCGATGCCGTCCTCGCTCAAAGCCCTCGAGAAGGCCGGCCTGCAGCCTTCCGACGTGGGGGTCGTCGAGCTCAACGAAGCCTTCGCGTCGCAGTCCCTTGCGTGCATGCGGTTGCTCGGCCTGGACGAGGAGAAGGTCAACGTCAACGGCGGCGCGATCGCCCTCGGCCACCCTCTTGGAAGCAGCGGAGCGCGGCTCGTAAGCACGCTGGTCCGCGAGATGAACCACCGCGACGCCGAGTACGGCCTCGCCACGATGTGCATCGGCGTCGGGCAGGGCATCGCGTCGATCTGGCAGCGGATTTGAGTGCTCTGAGCGAACGCGATCCCGCCGCCGTGCGGTCGATGTTCGACCGCATCGCGCATCGCTACGACACGGTAAACACGGTGCTGTCGATGGGCACCGACGCCGGGTGGCGGCGGCGGGCGGCACGAGAGACACGCCTTCGGCCACGCGGGACGGCGCTGGACGTCGCGTGCGGTTCGGGCAAGCTGACAGCGCAGCTTGCGCGGATCTCGCAAGGCGGCCGCGTCGTCGGGCTCGACTTCAGCCCGCAGATGCTGGAGGTCGCGCGAAACGACCACCCTGGGATCGAGTTCCTGGAGGGTGATGCGCTGCAGCTCCCCTTCGACGACTCGAGCTTCGACGCCAGCACGATTGCCTTTGGCCTGCGCAACCTCGCCGACCCGATCCAGGGCTTGCGGGAGATGCGACGCGTGACGACGGGCCGCGCGGTCGTGCTCGAGTTCGTGCGGCCGCCGAAGGGAGTCGCGGGCGCCGCCTACAGGCTTTACCTCAGGACGTTGCTGCCGGCGATCGGCGGCGTGATCTCAGGAGATCGAGCTGCCTATCGGTACCTCAGCGACACGGTCGATTCGTATCGGACGCCGGAAGAGCTCGCCGAAATGGCCAGGCAGGCGGGATGGTCGGACGTCAGGTTCGTGAGCCTTGCGATGGGCACGGTTGGAATCGTGGTGGGCTCACGCGAGGCCTGAGGATCGGCTGGTTTCGGTACCGGCAGCTGCAGCGGCAGAGGGCGAGCCGCACTGGCACCGCGCACTGATCGATCAGGAAACTCGGTCGACGGCTGAGCGGGCCAGGCTCACCAGGGTGGTGCGCAGGCCGTCGAGCTCGAAGGCGTCCAGCTCGCGCACCGCGGCATCGATGAGACTTCGGGCTTCATTCCGGACGCGGGGCAGCGCATCGCTCGAGGCCACCAGCTCTGCGACCCGGCCGACCTCGTCCTCACCAAGAGTGCCCGCGAGGAGGCGTCGCACCTCCGGTCCGACCTCCCGGTCCTCGGCGGCGTAGATCAACGGGAGCGAGAGGACTCGCTGCCGGATGTCGAGACCGACCGGCTTTCCGGAGCTCGGGCTGAGGTCCACCATGTCGTCGGCCATCTGAAACGCGACGCCGAGCAGGTCACCAAAACGGCGCAGAGCATCAACGACCTCCGGCGAAGCCCCTGAAAGCAGCGCGCCTGACGCGCAGGCGGCAGCGAAGAGAGACGCGGTCTTGCCGCGGACGACACCCATGTATGAATCCCGGTCGCCGGGATACGAACCGCGCATCGCCACGTCGTCGATCTGCGAGGCGCATACCGCCTCGAGGGCTTCCGCGACAGCCGAGGTGACGCCCGGATTGCCCATCTCCGCGATGAGCCGCGTCGCTTTGGCGAAGTAGTAGTCACCGACCGCGACCGCGCGCTCGGGGCCCTCGGCGGCCGCAACGGTCGGCCGGCCGCGACGATGCGTGCTCTCGTCGACGTAGTCGTCGTGGATGAGGGTCGCGTTGTGCAGCAGCTCAACCGCCGCCGCGAGCTCCGCCGCCCGCAGCGGATCCCGTTGCGGCCCGATCCCCGCGGTCAGCTGCACCAGCCTCGGTCGGAGCCGCTTGCCCCCCGCCTCGATCAGCCGCCGCATCGGAGTCGCGACGGCCTCCGGGTCGACCATCAGCTGGCGCCTGAGCTCGATCTCGACCAGCGACTCGAGAGGCTCACCCTCGGTGCCCCGAGCGAAATGGCCGTCCAGCTGAAGGGCGAGCTGTCGCTCGCGTGGTCCGTCGAGCTCCACCGCGAACACCGATTGCCAGCGCCCGAGGACGAGCTCACCCTCTTCGACCAGCAGCGTCGCAAAAGCGCTCAACAAAAGCTGGCGGCAGTGGGCGTGGCCGTTGACCGGCTCGTCGAGTCGAATCTCGAAGCGCCGCGTGAAATCGTCGTGCTCGTATCCCGCCCCGGCGGGCGCGAGGCGTTCCAGCAAGCCCTGAAAATCGCGGAGCAGAAGGGGCTCGTTCTCGTTGACGGCAAGACCGACCGTCGTGTGCAGCGACTGCAGGTGAACGCGCCCGTATCGCAGGCCGGCACGCCGGACCTCGTCGCGGATCCGGTCGGTGATGTCGACGAACTCGGTGGCGCGGGTCGTCGCGAACTCGACGCGGTTGGCGCTCACCTTCCGGCCCCGAGCGCTTGCTCGAGCAGCGATCGCACGGGCGTTGACTCCTGCTGGGATGCCGCCGCGGACGAGGTTGTCTCGATGGCGCGCGCGAAAGCGACCTGGACCGCCAGCGGCGCGTGGTCGGCCAGCAGGCGCGAGCCGCGGGCGAGGCACAGGTCGCCGATCAGCAGCGTGGCCGGCGCCGCCGCACGCCCGCCGAGCCCTTGGAGCCGCACACCCTGTTCGATCAGTGCCGCCGCCAGCGCCAGCTTCGGCTGCACCTCCGGCTCGAAGTCGTGGACGGCAGCGGCGTATGCGCGGTAGGCGTCGGAAAGCCCGTTGGACCACAGACCCTCGAGGCGGTTGAGCTCTCGGTCGAGGGCCAGGACGCTCACGGGACCGGCTCGATCATGCTGCCCGCGAGCTGGCGGAACGCGGACAGCGCCCGCACGCACGACTCGTCGTCGCGCGTGACGACGTAGTAGAGCCCGAAGCCGAGCACCGTGTTCAAAACCAGCGGAACGAGAACGTCCCGGGGAACCGTCAGGCGGACGCGGCCGTCGGCCTCCAGCCGGTCAAGCTGCTCCTGGATCACCTCGCGGTAGCGGGTGAACAGCTCGGGCAGGTAGGCGCGAAGACGCTCGGTCCGTGGCGCCTGGACCAGCAGGTCGAACGCGGCCAGCTGGACGTCACCGAGGCGACGGAGCGAATCCCAGAGTGATTCGACGCCGATCTCGAGCACCACCAGCGGGTCGGTCAGCTGGTTGAGCGTCTGCCGGAGCTCCTCGACCGACTTGGCGGTCAGGTAGCGCCACGCCTCGACCAGCAGCTCGGACTTGGTCGGGAACCAGTACTGGAGGTTTCCGATGGCCACCCCGGCCTTGGAGGCGATGGAGCGGACGCTCGTGCCGGAATAGCCGTTTTCGAGGAGGGAGTCGGCGGCCGCGTGGATGATCTGGTCTCGGGTGCTCTCGGTCGCGGTCGCCCCGGTCATACGTATGTACTAGTGTACGCAGGGCCAGAGTTCAAGTGGGTGGCGCGCCAACGGAGCGAGGCTTGCCTTCAAACTTATCTGGACTTTTTCATGCGTTCGATCGCGGAAGTTTTCCCCAACCGTATTTGCGGCGTGCTGCGCACCGAGAACGCCGATGCAGGCTTCCAGGCCTGCCTGGCCGCCATGGAGTCGGGCGTCCAGACGATCGAGATCACCAAGACGGTCCCCTCATGCTTCGAGCTGATCAAGGGCCTGATCGCCACCACCGGCGGGCGCTACCCGGTCGGGGTCGGGACGGTCTGGGACCCGGGCGCGGTGATCGAGGCCAAGGCCGCCGGCGCGTCGTTTGTGGTGACTCCGGTGCTGCTTCCCGAGGTCGCCGATGCGTGCCGGCAGGAAGACATTCTCTGCGTGCTTGGGGCGCTCACCCCGACCGAGATCTACCAGGCGCGGCTCGCCGGCGCCGCGCTGGTGAAGGTGTTTCCCGTGGCTCCGGTCGGTGGGCCGCGCTACATCGAGGCGCTCAATGGGCCCCTCGGCGGCGTGCCGTTCTGGGTGTCAGGCGGCGTCCAGATCGAGGACGTCCCCGACTACCTTCGACTGGGTGTCAAAGCTGTAGGGCTTGCCGGTTCGCTGTTCCCGGCGGAAGCGCTGGCCCGGATGGACATGGACCGGATCAGGCAGAACGCGGAACGGGCGGCGCAGGCAGCCGCCGCCGTGGCGGCCGTTTAGAACGTCGGGCTCAACACCCCACGTGGTAGTTGCACATCGTCGCCGTGATGTTCGAGTAGAGGTTCAAAAGCTGAGCGCCAGTCGCGATCAGTGCAATCAGCACTATCAGCGCAACCAGGGCGAGGATGAGCGCGTACTCGACCATTCCCTGGCCCTTCTGTATGTAGGGATAATGAATCAACCGATTATCGACCTGCAAGCTTAACCGTCGAGCCCGGCCAACTGGTCGCTGATCTTCGTCAGGGCTTGCTCGACGACGACCCGGACCATCCGCTTCCGCCAGAAATGGTTCAGGTCGGCGTTGTCGAGCGGCCTGGCGGGTTTGGAGGCGATCTCGGCCGCCTCCCGCACTACCTCCGGCTGGAGCCGCTTGCCCTTCAGGAAGGCCTCGGCGGCAGCAGCCTCGAGCGGGTGCGAAGCGACCGCCGTCAGCACGACGCGGGCACCGGCGAGCACGTCGCCGTCGAGCTCGACCGCGACTGCGGCGCCCGCGATCGGAAAGTCGATCGAGCCGCGGCGGCGCAGCTTGACGTAAGCGCTGCGGGCGTTGCTGGCGGCATGCAGGCGCAGAGCTGTCACCACCTCGGCAGGCTGTTTTGCCATGTAGTCGATGCCGTCGTCGCGGTACAGAGCAGCGACCGGCAGCTCCCTTTCACCCTCAGGGCCCGCGAGCATCACCACGCCGTCCAGGGCGATGGCCATCGGCGCAGTGTCCGACGACGAAACGGCCCAGCAGCGCGGGCTGCTCGGCGCGACCAGACAGATATCGCCGTCCTTCTTCAGGCAGAAACCGGCCGCCTTTCGCCACTCGTACGTCATGTCGTAGTAGTTGCAGCGGGTATCGACGCAAAGGTTTCCGCCGATCGTTCCCGCGTTGCGCAGCGGCGGCGACGAGACCAGGCCGGCAGCCTCGGCGTAGCCGGTGAATCGCGCGATGAGGTGTGAGTCGCGCGAGACGGCGGCCAGGGTTGCGCGCGCGCCGATCGTGCACTCGCCTGATCCGTTGTCAATCTCGCGTGGAAGGAAGTCGAGACCGATCAGCGTGTCGACCTCGAACTGCCTGCGCTTCAGCTTGGGGAAGAGGTCGGTTCCGCCGGCGACGAACATCGCCCGAGGACCGAGCTCTGCCGCCATGCGCGCCGCCTCGCGCGCGGTTTTCGGGCGGAGGTAGCTAAATCGAGGCAGTCGCAGCATTAGCAGACCTCGGCGGCGGCTCGACCTTGATGGTCGGCGGATACGGAATGGTCGGGAAGAGTGGCGGCCCGTACCGCGCTTCCTCTCCTTTCTCTTTGCGGCGCAATGCCTCGATGACCTTCTCCGGGGTGACCGGGATCTCGTCGATCCACACGCCCAGCGCGTCGTAAACGGCGGAGCAGAGCGCGGGCGGGACCGGCAGCAGCGGGCCCTGGCCCGCCTCTTTCGCGCCGTACGGTCCCTCGGGGTCGTTGGTCTCGACGATGAACGTCTCGATCTCAGGTACGTCGAGAAACGTCGGCGACTTGTACTCGAGCATCGACGGCCACTTGTGCAGGCCCTTGCGAAACGTCTGCTCCTCCATCAGAGCCTCGCCCAGGCCCATGTACACGCTGCCTTCGACCTGCCCTTCGACCAGCAGCGGGTTGATCGCACGGCCGACGTCGTGCGCGATCCAGACCTTGTTCACGTTGATGAGCCCGGTCCGCGCATCGGCGTCGAGGTCGACCACGCACGCCGAGTAGCTGTAGGCCGGGCTCGGCCCGACCCCCGAGCCCTTGTACGGTCCGGCGATCTTCGGCGGCGTGTAGCTCCCGGCGCTCGTCAGGGTCCCGAAACGCTCCTCGGCCAGGACGCAGGCATCCTCGAACGCGACCTCGCCGAACTTGTGGCCGCTGGCCTCCACCGCCTCGACCAGCATCGCGCGCATCTTTCGCGCCGCCTCGAGCGCGGCATTGCCGGCCATGAAGGTGACGCGGGACGAATAGGAGCCCAGGTCGATCGGCGTCGTGTCGGTGTCGGCGGTGACCAGTCGAACGTCGGAAGGCTGCAGGCCCAGCTCCTCGGCGACGATGGTCGCCAGCACCGAGTCAGAGCCCTGGCCGATGTCCATCGCCCCGCAGTACACAGTCACGCCACCTCGGTCGACCTTTATCTGCACCTCGGAGTGCGGCATGTCGTTCCAGTAGATCGCGGTGCCGGCGCCGGACAGGTAACTCGAGATCGCAAAACCCATGCCGTGGCCGGCGCGGCGCTCCCGCCCGTGGAATCGAGATGCCTTGATGACTCGCTCCGTGCATTCCTCGAGGCCGCATGAGGTGACACGGAGCCAGTTCACCGTGCGCGTCAACGGTTGCACGAAGTTGCGTCGCTTCATGTCCACCGGGTCGAGGTCGAGGTCGCGCGCGATCTTCTCCATGTGCAGCTCGATGGCGAAACGCGGCTGGGGTGTCCCGTGGCCGCGCTTGGGGCCGCACGGCGGCTTGTTCGTGAAGACCCGGCAGCCCTCGAATCGGTAGGCGGGGATGTCGTAGGTCACGGTCTGCAGTGCGCCCGTATAGAAAGTGGACGCGACCCCGTACGAGCCGTATGCCCCGCCGTCGAGCGCGCTGCGAAAGTGCATCGCAGTGATCCGGCCGTCGCCCGTGACCCCGGTGCGAACCCACATGAGCACCGGGTGCCGGCCGCGGTGCGCGTAGAAGACCTCTTCGCGGGTGAGGGTGCACTTGACCGGCCGGCCTGTCAGCATCGCGAGCTTGCAGACGATGATCTCGTGCGCGAACGGGTCGGTCTTGCCGCCGAACCCGCCGCCGTGCGCCGCACCGATGACGCGGATGCGGTGCATCGGCAGCTCGAGCACCTTGGCCAGAGCGCGGTGCACGTAGTGGACGACCTGCGTCGACGACCAGAGCGTGACCTTCCCATCGACGTAGGTGGCGATCGCACTGTGCTGCTCCATGGGCAGGTGCGTGTTGCCCTGGAAGAAGAAGACGTCTTCGCGGACGTGGTCAGCGCGCGCGAATCCACCGTCGACGTCGCCGAACTCGAGGGCGACGAACTTGTGGATGTTGTTGGGGCCGCCGTAATCCTGGATGCGCTCGTCCTTGGCCGGTGCGAGAGCGGCGTCGATGGACATCACCGGCTCGAGCACCTCGTACTCGACTGCGATCGCATCGCACGCTGCGGCGGCGACCTCTTCCTCGGTCGCGGCAACCGCGGCGATCGGGTCGCCCACGTAGCGCACCTTCTCGTGCTCCAGGGCGCGCTCGTCTTGCGTAACGGGCAGGATGCCGAACTTGATCGGCAGGTCGGCGCCGGTGATCACGGCCAGTACGCCCGGCATCCGCCGCGCGGCCGACGTGTCGATGGAGAGGATGCGGGCGTGCGGGTGAGGGCTGCGAAGGATCTTGCAGTGGAGCGTGCGAGGCAGCGCGATGTCGTCTGCGTAGAGCGCGCGGCCCGTGACCTTGGCCGCCGAGTCGACCTTGGGAAGGGGCTTGCCGACGACCTTCATCGCATCCGGTCCGCGGCCAGCTCGATCGCCTCGATGATCTTGGTGTAGCCGGTACAGCGGCACAGGTTGCCGGCCAGCGCCTCGCGGATCTCGCCACGCGTCGGTCGGGGATTGCCCTCGAGCAGGGACTTCGCGGACAGGAGGATACCTGGCGTGCAGTAGCCGCATTGCGCCGCGCCCAGCTCGCCGAACGCCACCTGCAGCGGATGGAGCTCCGACCCTTGCGCGATGCCTTCGACGGTGGTGATGGCCTCTCCTTCCAGCTGCACCGGGAGCAGCAGGCAGCTGAGCTCCGGTTTGCCGCCGACGAGCACCGTGCAGGTGCCGCATTCGCCGAGCTCGCATCCGTGCTTGGTGCCGGTGAGCTGCAAGTCCTCGCGCAAGACCTCCAGCAGCGTCTTGTGCACCGGCACCAGGAGCTGTTTCTGTTCGCCGTTGACCTCCAGTGTCAGCACGATGCGCTCGACCTCGCGCAGCATTTCGTTCTTCACGTCGAATCGAGCATATTCCTGAGTGTCACCGCGCATGCCCAGAGGTCGGGTGCCACGGCGTGCGCTCGGCTGTAAGTCGGAGGCGGGTCGTCGGGGTGGACCAGGATCGTCCACATGCCGAGCGCCAGCCCAGGTTGGATGTCGTTCTCCTCACGATTGCCGATCACGACGCAGCGGTTCGCCGGCACTGAAGCCGATCGCATGGCCATCTCGAAGACCGCGGGATGCGGCTTCAGGTGGCCCGCGTCGACGGACGTGATGACGCCGTCGATGTACTCGGCCATGCCGAGCTTTCGGAAGTCGTCCCAGTAGCTGTCAGCGTCGCGCCAGTAGGTGTTGCTCGCGATCAGCGAACGGAGGCCCAGGGCGCGGATGGCTTGCAGCAGCTCGAGGGCGCCGGGCAGCGGTTGGAAACGGTCGTGGACCGGGATCGCCATGGCGCGGCGGATGCGGGAGATGGTCTTCGGATCCGCGGGGAGACCCTGCCGGCTGAGGCAGCCCGCGATGAGCTCGTCGGCCCCGAGCGTCATCACGGCCTCTGTCGATACGGTCCGGGCTTCGTCGCCGGGCTTGCTGCTCCGCAGCAGGTCGTCGGCGAGGGATTCGACGACCTTCGGGTCGTGACCCGCCATCGCCGCGTTGATCCGCTGCCGGCGTCCCTCGCTGTCGCCAAGCCGGATCGGCCACGAGTTCGGCCACAGCGTGCCTCCGACGTCGATCAGGGCGACTTCCAGGGCTCTTGGCAAGCGGGCTCTATTTTCTCCATGAAATCGGAGCCTGCGGCGCGATTTCGCAGGGACGCCTTTTTTCTATGATCGCCTGTGTGCTGCGATTTCTGACCTCTGGCGAATCCCATGGGCCTCAGCTGACAGTGGTGATCGAGGGCCTTCCGGCGGGTCTTGAGATCTCCGAGGAAGACCTGCGCCGCGACCTCGCCCGCCGCCAGGGCGGGCATGGCCGAGGCGGGCGGCAGAAGATCGAGACCGATGTTGCCCGCATCGTCAGCGGCGTCCGTGGCGGTTTTACCATCGGCAGCCCGGTGACGCTCGTGCTCGAGAACAAGGACCACGTCAACTGGACCGCCCAGATGACCGCCGCCAAGGAAGGCTTCGAGCCAAAGCCCGTCACCCGTCTCCGGCCGGGCCACGCCGACCTCGCCGGCGCCCTGAAGTACGGGCACACCGACATCCGCAACGTGCTCGAGCGATCGTCCGCGCGTGAGACGGCGACGCGCGTGGCGGCGGGAGGTGTTGCGCGCAAGCTGCTCGGCCACTTTGGCGTCGAGGTGCTGAGCTTCACGCAATCCATCGGCACGGTCGACATCGGGTTCGACGGAATCGACATCGACGTCGTCGACATGGACGACGTCGAGGCATCGCCGGTCCGCTGTCCCGACCCCGAAGCATCGAAGCGGATGGTCGCCGAGATCGACGAGGTGGCGGAGCTGGGCGACACGCTCGGCGGGACATTTCGAGTCATCGTTCGCGGCCTGCCGCCCGGACTGGGGAGCTACGTGCACTGGGACCGCAAGCTCGACGGCAGGCTCGCGCAGGCCGTCATGTCGATCAACGCGATCAAGGGCGTCGAGTTCGGCGCCGGTTTTGAGGGCGCGGCTCGACGCGGGAGCGAGTTCCACGACCAGATCGACTACCAGGAGGGGCGGTTCCGCCACCTGACCAACCGCGCGGGCGGCATCACCGGGGGCGTCACGAACGGCGAGCCGATCGACCTTCGCGTCGCGATCAAGCCGATCTCCACGATGAAGAAACCCATGCCGTCGATCGACCTCAGGACGAAGGAGAAGACCGAAGCGCACTACGAGCGGAGCGACGTCTGCGTCGTCCCGGCGGCGGGAGTGATCGGGGAGGCGGTGGTGGCGCTGACGATCGCGGACGCGTTTCTCGAGAAGTTCGGTGGCGACTCGATGCCGGAGCTCGAGCGCAACCACCGCTCGTACATGGAAACGATCGCCCAGTAACCCTTGACGAAGGTAATGTCGATGGCGCAAGCCATCGAGCGATTCGTCCCCGACGGTGCCACGGTCGCCATGGGGGTCGCCCTCGAGCCGCTGATCCCGTTTGCAGCCGGGCACGAGATGGCCCGCCGGCAGCGGCGAGACCTGGAGCTGGTCGGGCCCATCTCCGATTCGCTCTTCGACCAGCTGATCGGCGCCGGCTGTGTCCGCCGCGTGACGGCCGCGTGGGTTGGCAACGTGTCAGAAGGCCTCGGCCACTGCTACCGCCGGGCATGCGAGAACGCGGTTCCGCGCCCGCTCGAGGTGCGCGATCACTCGAACTTCTCCATCTCGCTCGCGCTGTGGGCCGCGACCTGGAACGTGCCAAGCCTGCCGACGCGGACCCTTCTCGGCAGCGACATCCTTCGCACGAACCCAGACCTGATCGCCCGGGACGGTCTGGTGCACGTGGGCGCGGTGCGCCCCGACGTGACGATCGTCCACGTCCAGCGCGCGGACGAGAATGGACGCGCCCACGCCTGGGGCCCGTTGGGCGTCAGCGAGGAGGCGGGCCTGGCCGCCGAGCGCGTGATAGTGAGCTGCGAAGAGCTGGTGGATGCGAGCGTGACCCTGAGCGATCCGAACCGGATCCTGTTTCCCGAGACGAAGGTCGTCGCGGTCGTGCACGAGCCTGGTGGCGCGCATCCGTCGCCGGTGCAGGGTTTCTTCAAGCGTGATCACGCGTTTCATCGCGAGTACGCGGCCGAATCGCGTTCTCGCGAAGGATTCGAGGCCTGGCTGCGCAGGTGGGTGCTGGACGTCCCGGACCGCGCGACGTACATGAGCCGCATCGACACGGAGTCGATCCGCATCAAGCGCCACCGGCCGTCCGTGCCGGCAGATTTCGGTGACGAGTGACGCTGCCGGCGGGCTGAGCGTCGCTGCCCTGCGGCGGCCTGGGCGGCCGACCGGCGCACTGACGTGCGCCTATCCGGCGTCAGCTCCTGCGCTGCTCGCTCACACGTTGACGAATGCGCTCGCTGCGCTGCTCGTCGCTTCCTTGGCTTCGACCACCCATGCCACCGGATGACTAGCGCCGCCAGCCCCGCCAGCAGCTATTCACCGCAAGAGATGATGGTCGCGGTCGCGTCGCGCGAGATCCGCGATGGCGACCTGGTCTTCGTCGGGATGCGCCTGCCGATCCTCGCTTACGCCGTCGCGCGCAACGCCCATGCGCCCAATGCCCGCGGTCTTTTCGAGGTCGGGCTCATGCGCGACCAACCGGCGGCGGCATTCCTCGGCACGATGGGCGATCCCCCCAACGTCGTGGGCGCGTTATGGGCGACCCGGATGTCGAACGCCATGGCGCTGATGGCGCAGGGTCACGTGGACCTCGGATTCATCGGCGGCGCCGAGGTCGATCGCTTCGGCAACCTCAACACCTCGTATGTCGGAGACCCAGCCCGACCGAAGGTCAAGCTTCCGGGGAGCGGGGGAGGCGCCGACATCGCGATCCTCAGCAGGCGCTGGGTCACCATGGTGAGCCACGAACGCCGCCGGCTGGTCGAGAGGGTTTCGTTCATCACGTCGCCTGGACATGGCGACGGAACACCCGGCTGGCGCAGGCGCACCGGCCTGCTCGGCGGAGGCCCGGTTGCGATCATCACCACGCTTGGAGTCATGCGTTTTCCGGAGGATGGCGGCGAGGCGTACCTCGCGTCTGTGCATCCAGGTCACAGCGTCGAAGGCGTACGCAACCAGACGGGATGGGATCTGAAGGTCGCCGGCGATGTAAGCGAAACGTCAGCGCCGACCAACGCGGAGCTGGCCGCGATCCGCCATTTCGACCCTCAAGGATTCTGGACTCGCGACTAGTTACACAAACCTGACCGGATCGCAACGGGGAGTTGACACGCGCGGCCGATCCTCGACCTCACCAACCCTTGTTGAGGTGAGAACGAAATGACCCCGTTTGCAGCATTCGCCGTTAAGACGATCGGCGCCGCAGGAGTCGCCGTCCTTCTCGGCGCCGGCGCCGTGAGCGCGCTGGCCGCGTCGCCGACTCCAAAGCCGACCCCCGCCGCCACGGGTGCGCAGCAGCCGTCCACTGACCGGCACGCGGATCGTCGTGCCATCCGTCGCGCGGTCCTCGAGGCTGAGGCTGACGTGCTCGGCATCAATCCGGAACAGCTCATCAAGGACCTGAAAGCCGGCCATAAGGTTGCGGACCTCGCGAAAGACAAGGGCATGACCAAGGAGCAGTTCGAGACCCGGCTGTCGGCAAACCTGAAGCCGCGGCTGGAAGCGCTCGTCGACAAGAAGGTCATCACCCAGGCGCAGGCCGACAAAGTGCTGGACAGGATCGCCAAGGGCTACATCCCGTTCTGGGACGGAATCCACCACCGCAAGAAGTGATCACCGTCTCCCCCGGAAGGGCCTGGCACACGCCAGGCCCTTTCTTTCATGGGCGGGCCCTGCGGGCGGCCGTGCTGATCTGCTTCCATCTTCTCCGCTCCTCGATCTGGAGGCGGGCGCTCGAGCGGACCTCGATGGACCGAAGCTCGCGCAGCAGCTTGCGGTAGCTCTGCAAGCGCCCCGGGTCGAGAGTTCCAGCCGCCAACGCACCCTTGATCGCACAGCCCGGCTCCGTGTCGTGAGCGCAGTCGCTGAACCTGCATCGAAGCGCAAGCGCTTCGACGTCCTGGAAGAGGTACTCGACGCCGTCTTCGCCCTGCCAGAGCTGGGCCTCGCGCAAGCCGGGAGTGTCGATGATCATTCCGCCACCTGGGAGCTGAACGAGCTGGCGGTGACTCGTCACGTGCCGGCCCTCACCTGACCGCTCGTCGATCTCGCGCGTGCGCATCAGATCGCTGCCGAGGATGGTGTTGATCAGGGTCGACTTGCCCACGCCTGACGGCCCGAGCAGCACGCCGGTCCGAGCCGGTCTCAGCTCGCGTTCGATTGCCCCGATGCCTTCGCCGGTGACGCTGCTGGTGACGACGACGGGCGTGCCTGCCGACACCGACTCGAGGTCGGCGCGCATCGCATCGATCGAATGGGCAACGTCGGCTTTCGTCAGCAGCACCACCGGAACGGCGCCGCTCTGCCACGCGATCGTCAGGTAGCGCTCGATCCTTCGCACGTTGACGTCTGTAGCCGCCACCACGACGAAGGCGACGTCGACGTTGGCCGCCAGGATCTGCTGCCGGTTCTCGTTGCCGGCGGCGCGGCGCGAGAACAGGGTGCGACGCTCGACTATGCCGCGAATCTCACCGCCGTCGAGCACGATCCAGTCGCCGACCGCAGGGTCGACGTGTCGAGACATCGCCCGCTGCACACCCGCTCCGTCATGGACCAGGTAGCTCGCGCCGTAGTCGGCGATCACGCGCGCGGCCACGGCGCCGGGCGGGGCGATCTCGATGAACCTTTCCGCGAAACGTGAATCCCAGCCCAGCGACGGGAGCTGGAAAGTAGAACGAAACAACTCTGACTCCTCCGGAATTGCGGGTGGGCGATGCCGGTCCGCCCGTGCCGGAGGAGACCCTTGCTAGAGCGAAGCTCCGGAGGCGGCCGACGGCCGGGACATCGTGCTTACTCGTTCAGCCATGACACGCCACCTCCTTGTCGAAATTTCGACCCAGATCTTACTCCCCTTTGAAGTCGGGCTTTCTCTTCTCGCCGAACGCGTTGATGCCCTCGTTCGCGTCATCGGTAACGAAAACGCGGCTGATCGCCTCGCGCTCGATCGCGAGGCCCAGGTCCAGGGGTGCGTTGTAGCCCTGCGTGACCGCGAGCTTGGCGTGACCGATGGCGACGCTCGGTCCTGACGCCAGCCTGGCCGCATACTCGATCGCTCCCGCACGACAGGCCCCGGCGTCCGGAAACAACCGGTCGACGAGCCCCGACTCTTTCGCCTGAGCGGGGCCCATCGTGGTCGCGCTTACGATCATGTCGAGACCCCTGGACAGGCCGACCAGGCGCGGCAGTCGCTGGGTGCCGCCGCTGCCGGGGAACAGGCCGAGGTTGAGCTCCGGCAGGCCGATCTGGTACGAGCCCTCGGAGGCAAAGCGCAGGTCGCACGCGAGCGCGAGCTCGAAACCGCCACCCAGACAGTGACCCGCGATCGCCGCGACGAAGACGAGTGGCGTGTTCTCCATCTTCCGGAATGCCTCGTGGGCCATGATCGCGGTCATCAGCCTCGATCGAGGCGTCCCCGCGGCGAAAGCGCTCACATCCGCACCCGCGGAGAAGAACTTTTCCGATGCGCTGGTGACCACGCACGCGCGAATCTCCGGGTCGTTACGCGCGTCGTCAACCGCGCCGGCAAATGAGCGGAGAAACGCGTAGTCGTAGCTGTTGGCGGGTGGCCGGTCGAGGACCAGAATGCCGACTCCGCCTTCCTTCTCCAACCTTACCGGCATCGCGCGCCCCTCCAAAAGCCAGTGCGAACGAACCCGATAACCTTATCGAAGTAGATGCAACTAACCGAACGGGGGTGCCGCGAATGGCGACGATGATCATCGAGGGAGACCGGACCAAGGCCGCGTCCGGCAAGACGTACGAAGTCCGCAATCCGGCGACCGGCGATGTCGTCGACGAGGTCCCGGCCGGCGGGCCGGCCGATGTCGACAAGGCCGCGCAGGCGGCGGCCAAGGCGTTCACCACGTGGTCAAGGCTTCCCGCCAACAAGCGCGCCGAGGTCCTGCACAAGGCTTCGCAGCACATGCTCCAGAAGGTCGAGCAGATCGCTCCGATCCTGACCAGGGAGCAGGGCAAGACGATCCTCGAATCGCGCATCGAGGCACAACGCTTCGGCGAGAACATCGCGTGGTTCGCGGACCTTGCCGACAAGATTCACGGCGAGCACGTCCGGCTGCCGGACCTGACGACCTACGGACTGGTCGTCCGCAAGCCGATCGGGGTCTGTGGCGCGATCGTGCCGTGGAACTTTCCGCTCACGCTGGCCGCCAACAAGGTGGCGCCCGCCATCGCGGCGGGAAACACAGTGGTCTTGAAGCCGGCGAGCACGACTCCGCTGGCGACGCTCGCCTGCATCGAGGCGCTGATCGAGGGGGGCCTGCCTGAAGGCGTCGTCAATGTCGTGCTCGGCCAGGCGACTGGTGAGGCGATCGTTTCGCACCCGCTCATCCGCAAGATCGCGCTGACCGGTTCCACGCCGACCGGCAAGAAGGTGATGGCCAGCGCGGCCGAGGGCTTGAAGAAGGTCACGCTCGAGCTGGGCGGAAGCGACCCCTGCATCGTGCTCGACGACGCGGACCTCGAGGGCGCGGCGCGCGCCATCTCGGTCGGGCGGTTCTTCAACTGCGGGCAGGCATGCCTCGCGGTGAAGCGCCTGTACGTCCAGGAAGGGGCTTACGACGCGCTGCTGGAGAAGCTGGTCGCCCGGGCTTCGAAGCTGAAGCCAGGCAACGGCATGGACAAGGACAGCCGCATGGGTCCGATGCACACCGAGACACAGCGCGCCGAGGTCGAGGCGCAGGTCAAAGATGCGGTCGACCGCGGCGCCAAGGTCGCCCACGGCGCCGGCCGTCCCCAGGGCGGGGATTACGACAAGGGGTGGTTCATCGAGCCGACGATCCTCGAGGACGTCCCCGACGGAGCTCGCATGTGGACGGAGGAGGTGTTCGGCCCCGCTTTGCCCGTGCGCCGAATCAAGGATCTCGATGAGGGCCTCCGGCTCGCGAACGACTCTCAGTTCGGCCTCGGGTCGTCGATCTGGACCACGAGCATGGCGGCGGCGTACCGCGCCGTCCAGGAGATCGAGGCGGGCTACACGTGGGTCAACGCGCTGCAGATCGCGCACGACGAGCTGCCCTTTGGCGGCACCAAGCAGTCAGGCTTCGGCAAGGAGCACGGCGTCGAGGCGTTCCTGCAGTACACCGAGGAGAAGTCGGTCGTCTACGGCGGAATTTGAGGTAACCGCGGCCAGTACTCAGTTGCCGTGAGGTCTGGCGTCGGAATCGTCGGCGTGCTCGTCGCGCTGGTAGGCGTCGTCTGGGTCGGCCAGGGCCTCGGCTACATCAAGGGAAGCTTCATGACCGGGGACATGAAGTGGTTCTGGATCGGGCTCGCCATGCTCGTTGCGGGATCTGTCCTCGGGGTGGGAGCCTGGCTGAGAAGCCGGCGTGGTCAGTCGAGGGTCTGAAGAGACCGCCATTTAGTCCATAGGGGCTGGCGCGGGTTCCTGCAGATCAGGATCGGCGCGCCGTAGTCGGTGTTGCGGATGCCGGCCGAGTTGGTCACCGTTCCCACCTGCCGGCAGTCGGTGAACAGGTGGTTCCCTTCGTCCAGCGTGAAGTTGATCATCACGACTGCTGTCGGATTCATGCGCGGAGGCGCCCAGTACCAGTAGCTGAGGTGGGGGCTGATCGCCTGGGGCAATCCCAGCGCAGGTCCATAGAAGTCGATCGCCGCAGCCTCCTGGTAGTAGTGCGCGACGATCATCGTGGTCGGGCGCTGGTCCGCAGGGACGGACTCATACGCTTGCGCCGTCTGCTGCGCCAGCTCTGGCCAGCCGACCTCGTCGTCGAAGACGCCGCTCGGCGTGGGCGCGACGGGCAGCAGCGAAGGGACGAACAGCAGGACCACCAGGATCGAGGCTGTCGCGAAGACCCCGGTCCATACACGCGACCGCAGCTTCGAATCGAGCCAGATCGCTCCCGCCGCGTAGGCGAGTGGATAGATCGGCGCGGCGTAGTAGGACTTGCCTCCGGCGACAAAGAAGACCAGCTCGACCGCGATGACGACGTAAACGACCGGGCTCAACCGTTGATCTCGGCGCAGCGCGATCAGTCCCGCGACGGCGGGGATGACGAACAGCGTGTTGAAGAAGACCAGGAGCTGCTGCCACCAGTAAGCGAATGGACCGTCGGTGTGCCCGCGGTGGGAGAAGACGTACTCGAAGCTGATCCCGTCGTGCGTCGCCTGCCACGCCAGGTTGGGGACGAACACGAGCGCGGCGATCGCGGCGCCGATCCACGGCCAGGGCGAAAGCAGCATCGACCTGCGATTCGAAACCAGTAGGCCGATGAAGATCGCCACCGGCAAGGCGGCGACCGTGAGCTTGGTTTCAAAGCCGATCCCGACAATGAGTCCGAGCACCAACCACAGTCGCCGCTCTCCGGTGCGGAGCAGGCGGGCGAAGGCCAGGAGTGCGGCGACCCAAACGAGCTGGTCGAAGGTGGCCGTGTGGAACAGGCCGTTGGCGCCGAGGAAGACGGGGGAGAGGAGCAGCGCGAGAGCCGCCCACGCTTGAGCCCGAGTACCTCCGCCGAGCTCGCGGGCGATGAGGGCGGTGAGGACCAGGACGGCGACCCCGCCTAGAGCGGCGGCCAGGCGAAGCGCCACCAGTGAGCCTGGCGCCAGGGCCTGGTCCGCCCCCGCGATCAGTGGGACGAGCGGTGGGAAGTCGACGTAGCCGAAGTCGAGGTGGCGGGATGCGGCGAGAAAGTAGAGCTCGTCGCCGTGCCAGCCGTACCGGTTGGCGAAGGCCATCGTGACGGCCAGCTTGAGCGCCGCGAACAGCCCCACCCATCTCCACGGGATGGGGTGGCGCACGACGACAGGTTACGAGCTACTCACGCCTCGACCCAACCCTCTCCCCTCCCGTGCCCTGCCCGACAGCGTGGAGAGGGCCGGAGAACAAGAAGTCAGGCGGTTCGTCCGTTGAGTCTGTCCCAGTGGGCCTGGCACTCGACGCAGCGCGTCGCCGCCGGCTGGTACTTCAGCCGGGCTTCCGGGATGCGGCGGCCGCAGCCTTCGCAGATCCCGTAAGCGCCTTCGCCCAGGCGCTCCAGAGCGCGCTCCACCTGCTCGCGGTTCTGGTCGAGAAGGTGGACGAGCAGGTCGGTGGTCTCCCGGTCCGACAGCGCCTGGGCCAGGTCGGTGTCCTACCCCGCCCGTGACGTCGTTGAGCGGCCGGTGCAGGCCCGCCTCCTCGCCGCACTGGGCGGCCAGGATCTCAAGACGCCTCCTGTCTGCCTCCAGCCGTTCCTTGGGAGCGCTTGCTTTCTTTTTCTCGACAGCCATTCGAAAAACCCCCCTCCAAACTCAATACCGGCTCCGGCGTCGTTTGGATTCCGAGAGCAGAACGCCTGCATCGGTATGCGTACCCGCTCCCGCACAATTAGGCGCCGAATGCCGTCCCCGCTGCCAATCCCCGCCAAAACGCTGGCCACGTTCGCCGTGGTCGTTGCGATAGCCGGCTGCCAGCCGAGCTCCCCGCATCCGGTGCCGAGCGTACCTCAGATCGGCGGCAACCTCAAGTGCGCCCAGGGCGAACACGGCTACGAGGACTTGCAGGCCGGCTGGAGCTTCTGCTATCCAGCGGGATGGAAATACATCCAGCGCGCCCAGGCGAGCCAGAATCCGCCCGGTTTCGATCTCGCGCTGGACATTGTCAACGACCCCTGTGGAAGGACCGGATGCACTCCGGGGGAAGGCGATTTCGCCTTCATGATCATCTCGACCTATGAGCGAGGTTCAGCCCGGGACCTGGCGAGCTGGATAGCTACGAACCTCACGCCCTCGTCTGGAGCGACCGACCCGCGCCGTACCGGGCTGACGGCGATCTCCTGGGGTAACGCGCAGGAAGCCGGCCGCCTGCCGGACGGACGGAGGATCGCCCTGACGCCTCACCACGTTGTGATCCTGGACCTGCATGCCGGTCTTCTCGACCTGGAGAAGGAGATGGGCTCCAGGCTCAACACCTGGAAATTTACGTTCTGACCTAGCTCGGTCTCCGGAACAAGGTCTGCATCTTGATCGCGAGGCCCATGTCGCCCTTGATCTTCAGCTTGCCCTGCATGAACGCAGCCGTCGCGTCCATCTGACCGGACATGATCTTCACCCAGTCGTGCGCGTCCGCCAGCAGCGTCAGGTTGGCGGGCTCGGCAGGATCCCCCTTGCCAGACTCGGCTTTTCCTTCGTGGATCTTCACCCACCACTTGCCACCCGCGTCGCCGCTGAGATCGAACGCGATCGTGGCTTTGGTGGTGGCCGCCTTCTCGGGGATCAGGTAGTCGGGCATCGCCTCGACGATCTTGTCGGGGGTCATCTGGACGTCAGACATCGGCTCCTCCCTCGCAATCGCAAACTCGATCTGAAACCCATCTTAGCCCGGTCAACGACAATGCCGGAGTGGCGCTTGACGTAGCCCTTACCGAGGTCGCGGCGGGCGTTTTCGAGCTGCGTCTCCCCATCCCGTTCGAAGACGGCCTGGTCAACGTGTTCGTCTTCACCGACGGCAAAGAGGCGGACCTGCTCGACTGCGGCATGAACTCCGACGAATCGCTCGAGGCGATCCACCGGGCCCTCGAACATCTCGGTGTGAAGCGCCTGCGTCGCCTGATGGTGACGCACATCCATCCCGACCATTACGGCGCGGCGGGAAGCCTCGCAGGCGGTGACGGCCTCGCCGACCTGTACATCCACCGCCTCGAAGTCCCGCTCGTCCATCCGCGGTATGTCGAGCTCGAGCACCTGGTCGAGGAGGTGCGGCACTACCTGCTCGTCAACGGCGTGCCGGCCGACGAGGCCGAGGTGCTCAGCAACTCGCAGCGAGCGTTGAGCCAGGTCGTGAAGACCGCAGACCCCTCGGTCCAGCTCGACGGGGCCGAGACCGTCCAGATGGGGACTCGCCACCTTCGCGTCGAGTGGACGCCCGGCCACTCGCCGGGGCACATCTGCCTTTATGAAGCGGCGGACGGGCTGCTCTTCGCGGGCGACCACATCCTGCCCGAGCTCTCGCCCAACATCGGCCTGCATCCGCAGAGCACGCCGGATCCCCTGCACGAGTACCTCGAGGGCTTGAGGCGGATGGCCTCGCGCGAACCGAATCTCGTCCTGCCCGCGCACGGGCGTCCCTTCTCGCAGATCGCGCAGCGCGTCGATGCGCTCGTGTCACATCACCAGCGGCGTCTCGACCAGATCGTCGAGATCCTTGGCCGCCATGAAAAGTCGGGATGGCAGGTGGCGCTCGACCTGTGGGGTCCACGGGACAACCTCTACGAGAAGCGCCTGGCCCTGCAGGAGGGCCTGGCCCACCTGCAAGCCCTTGCGGTCGAAGGTCAGGTCGGCAAGACGGTTACGCCCGAGTCTGTGCTGTGGCGGCGAGCTTAGCCCCCGCGATCTCAGGTGCTTCGCACTGAGCTGGCGGGAACCGCCAACTTGATTCCGAGCGGCAGGAGGTCCGCGGGGTAGCAGCCGACGCCCACCACGCCCGGCCCTGCGTGCGCACCGACGACCGGACCGAGCGGCTGGATCATCAGCGTTTCCGCGACGGGCTCGAGCTCGCGTGCGACGCGCTCCGCGTCTGCTTCGGCGTCGCCATGACCGACGATCACACACAGGCCCTTGCCGCGATCGACCTCGCGCGTCAGCTCGACGATGCGGTTGAGGGCGCGGTCGAACGTGCGCACGCGTTCGAGCGGCGTGACCAGCCCGTCCCGAATGCACAGCACGGGTTTGACCTGCAGCACCGAGCCGAGCAGAGCGCTTGCGCGACCGATGCGACCTCCACGTCGCAAGAACTCGAGAGTCGCGACCGAGAAGTAGGTCTGCACGAGCTCGCGCATGCCCGTGACCTTTTCCGTCACCGCCTCGGCGGATGCGCCCCGGGCCGCCATCTCCGTGGCCGCGAGCGTCACCAACCCCAACGACATCGAGACGAGCTGCGAATCGATTACGTGAACCCGCTTTGGATCGGTCATCTGTGCGCCCTGGACGGCGGACGCGTAGGTGCCGCTGAGCTTTTCGGAGATGTGAATCGACACCACGTCGGCGTGGTCTGCAAGCAGCTGCGCATACGTCTCTGCGAAACGGCCTGCCGACGGCTGCGAGGTGGTCGGATGCGTGGTTGCGTTAGGAAGCTTGCGATAAAACTCGGACGGCCTGATGTCGACGCCGTCGAGCAGCGAGCGGCCTTCGAAGTTCAGGGTCAGCGGCACGATGGTGATGCCGCGAGCCTTGACGAGCTGCGCGGGAAGGTCCGCCGTCGAATCGGTGACGATCGCGACTTCGCTTACGGTCATTGCGGAAGTTCGTCTGGCAGTGGATCGGTCTCGCGGCGGTGACCTCTGCGCCGGAACAAGCGCTCCTCCAGCGGTTTGAGCGCGAACAGAACGACGACCACGACCACAGTCACGAATACAGCCACGCCGTAGTAGCCGAACCCGACAGCCATCCCAAGCGATGCCGCAACCCAGATCGATGCCGCGGTGGTCAGGCCGCGGACCAGCTCCCCCTGACGCAGGATGCTTCCAGCTCCGAGGAAACCTACGCCCGTGACGATCTGGGCCGCGATGCGCGTTGGGTCCACGGTCTTGCCGAACTCCGGGATAAGGCCGAGGCCGGTGAACATGCACGACCCGGCGCTGATGAGCGCCATGGTGCGCAGGCCCGCCGGATGGCCTCGAAACTCACGCTCGGCCCCGATCAGGAGTCCGAGCGCGAGAGCGATCATCACGCGAATGGCGAGATCGACCTCGCCTGAGATCAGCGTGTGTGTCAGCCTCGGCCGGGACGCCCTCCGGGCCTGTCCTGCTTGCCGGGTTCGTCCTTGGCGCCCGGCTCGTCGGGTAGCTCCGGGAGGTCCAGGCTGTTCACGAAGTCGCGAAAGACGGCGAGGCGCTCCTCGTCGACGATCGTCTCCCCCTTGTCTTTGTCGCCGTCGATCTCGTCCGCCTCGGGGATTATCCCGGCGCTCTCCATCACCTCGTTGGCGACGAAGATCGGGCACTCGACGCGGACCGCTAGCGCGATCGCATCGGACGGCCGAGCATCGAAGTCGAGGTCGCGACCGTCTTGCTTGACGTAAAGACGCGCGTAGAAAACCTGGTCGGCCAGGCGCGTGACCACGATGCGCTTGATGCTGATGCCTAGGTCGCCGAACGCCGTCGCCATCAGGTCGTGGGTCAGAGGGCGGCCGAGCGTATTGCCGGAGATCTTCGTCGCGATCGCCTGCGCCTCGAACGATCCGATCCAGATCGGAAGGTATCGATCGGCTTCCTTTTCCTTGAGGATCACCAGGTGTTGGGCGGTCGGCATGTGGATGCGAATGCTGTCCACAGACACCTCGATGAGGTTCTTCATCCGCTGGTCCATTCTACCCTTCGGTCCTCCGCATCCTTTCTATTTGAACGCGCGGGCCCCCTTCGGGTGACGTTCCGGGCGTACGTAAACTTCGAACGTGGCGAAGGGAAGGCGCGGACGTCTCATCCTGATCGACGCCCACAGCCTCATCTACCGGGCTTTTTTCGCCCTGCCGCCAATGAGCACCTCCGACGGCAGGGTGACGAACGCCGTCTACGGCTTCACCTCGATGCTGGCGATCGTCCTGGCGTCCCGCCCGGAGTACGCCATCGCCGCCTTCGATCTCGGCAAACCCACATTCCGCTCCCAGGAATACGAGGAGTACAAGGCGGGCCGGCGTGCGATGCCGGACGACCTGAGGCCCCAGATCGAGATGGTGCGGGAGGTGCTCGAGTCGTTCTCGATCCCGATCTACGGGGTCGAGGGCTTCGAGGCGGACGACGTGATCGGCACCCTGGCGCGGATCGCGGAGGAGCGCGGCCACTCCGTCACGATCGTGTCCGGTGACCTCGACTGCCTGCAGCTCGTCACCGAATCAGTCGACGCGCTCGTGCCCCGCCGCGGCATCACCGACACGTTCGTCTACGGTCCGGACCAGGTCCGTCAGCGGTACGGATTCGAGCCTCCGCAGCTCGTCGACTTCAAGGCGCTGCGCGGTGATACGTCGGACAACATCCCCGGCGTGCCGGGCGTGGGCGACAAGACCGCGGCCAAGCTCGTCCAGGACTACGTCAGCGTCGAAGCGCTGCTCGACCATCTAGGTGAGCTACCGGAGGGCCGGCTGAAGACGTCCTTGACTGCCAACGCCGACAAGGTGCGGCTGGGGAAACGCATGGTCACGATCGTCAAGGAGGTGCCGGTCGAGCTCGAGCTGGAGAGGGCGCGTTGGACGCGATACGACTACGACCGGGCTCGCCGCGTCTTCGACCACCTCGAGTTCCGCCAGCTGCTGAGCCGCTTTCCGCCGCCGGACCAGGTCCCCATCCAGCCGAGCCTTGCGTTCGCGCCTCCGCCGGAGGCTGCGGGCCTTCGCATCGTCGAAGATCCGACCGAAGCCGCGAGCCTGCTCGAAGGAGACGGCGACGTCGGCGTGTTCTCGTTTACGGAGGGCGCCGGCCGCGGAGGCCGGATCTGCGGGCTTGGCGTCTCGACCGCCGGCCATACCTTTTATGTGGCGCGGCCCGATGCGATGGACGCTGTCGCCAGCACGCTGTCTGGCAGGCCGATCTCGGGTCACGACGCAAAAGAGACTGAGCTGGCGCTGCGATCGCTCGGGGGCGGGAGGCGAGAGTGGGCGTTCAGCACATTCCTCGCCGCGTATCTCCTCGGTGCCGGCTCGCGCGATCCTCGGCTCGAAGATCTCGCGCGCGAGTTCCTGGGCATGGAGCTCGTCAGCACGGAGCAGCTGCTCGGCACCGGTCGCGCCGCACGTAAGCCGTCCGCTGTTGTGGAGGACGAGGCGGCCGAGTTTGCGGCGCGACGCGCCGAGGCGATCCTCAACCTGAGACCCCGACTCGAAGCCGAGATGCGAAACCTCGGGGTCGACTATCTCTTCCACGAGATCGAGCTGCCGCTCGCGGGCGTGCTCGCCGACATGGAGACGGAAGGCGTCGCCATCGACGTGCCCTACCTCAAGCAGATGCAGGACGAGATGGGTGAGCAGCTCGCGGCCATCGAGTCCGAGGTCGAGCAGGTCGCCGGCCAGAAGTTCAATCTCAACGCACCGCAACAGCTCGCGAAGGTTCTTTTCGAGGACCTGCGCCTTCCGGTCGGCCGGCGGACCAAGACCGGGTACTCGACCGACGCGGACACGCTCGAGTCGCTGCGCGAGAAGCACCCGATCATCGGCCTCATCCTCGAGCACCGCCAGCTCTCGAAGCTCAAATCGACCTACGTCGACGCGTTGCCCCAGCTGGTCGACCCCATGAGCGGGCGCGTGCACACGTCCTTCGGCCAGGCCAGCACGGCCACCGGACGGCTCTCGTCGTCGAACCCGAACCTGATGAACATCCCGATCCGGACCGAGCTCGGCCAGCGGATCCGGCGGGCCTTCAAGGCCGGCCGGCCCGACCACATCATGGTGTCCGCCGACTACTCGCAGATCGAGCTGCGGATTGCCGCACACCTCAGCGGCGACCCCAGGCTGCTCGCCGCGTTCGGCGCGGGACAGGACATTCACACCGCGACCGCGGCCGCGGTCTTCAAGGTCGCGTTCGACGCCGTGACGCCCGACCAGCGCCGGCTTGCCAAGGTGGCGAACTTCGGCTCCATATACGGGCAGGGCGAGTACGGGTTGTCGCAGCAGCTCGGCATCACAGGTGATGTGGCGCGCGAGTTCCTCGGTCAGTACTGGTCGACCTACTCGCGCCTGCGTGAATACCTCGACGAGGTGCGCCGGAAGGCGCGCGAGGAGGGTTTCGTGGTCAGCGCGACCGGGCGGCGCCGCGCGATTCCCGACCTTCGCTCTCCGAACTACCAGCTGCGCAGCGCCGCTGAGCGGATGGCGATCAACTTTCCGATGCAGTCGCTCGCCGCCGACATCATCAAGATCGCGATGGTGCGGCTGAGTCGCGAGATCGAGGCCGACCAGATCGAAGGCCGCATGCTGCTGCAGGTCCACGACGAGCTGCTCTTCGAGGTGCCGCGCGCGGAGCTCGACGAGTTCGCGGAAAAGGTGCCGCGAGTGATGACCGGCGCTTACGAGCTGGAGACAGGGATCGAGGTCGAGATGAAGTTCGGTCCGAACTGGGCCGCCATGAAAAAGCTGGCCGTCGTCCGGGCCTGATGCCGGAGCTGCCTGAGGTCGAGACCATCGTCGCGGACCTGCGCCCGCACCTCGTCGGACGCACGATCGAGCGGTGCGAGCTCAGCTTTCCCACGATCGTGCGGCATCCAGAGCCCCAGGAGTTCGTCGATGCGCTGCGAGGAATGCGCATCGAGTCGGTGCGTCGTCGCGGCAAGTACATCCGCATCGGGCTTGGCGACGGACTCGAGCTGGTCGTCCACCTGGGCATGACCGGTCAGCTCCGCCTCGTCGATGCGGCCGCTCCCCTCGAGAAGCACACCCACGCCGTCTTCGTCCTGGACGACGGCCGGCAGCTGCGCTACCGCGACCCGCGCCGCTTCGGGAGGCTGCTGCTCGGCACCGAGCAGGCGTTGCTCACAGCGAAGAAGATGCCGCGCCTCGGTCCCGAACCCATCGACCCGGACTTTGCGGCCGAAGAGCTGTACCAGAGGCTCAAGCGAAGGCGCGCACCGCTCAAAGCCGTCCTCCTTGACCAGGGTGCTGTCGCCGGCGTGGGCAACATCTACGCGGACGAATCGCTCTACCGCGCCCGCCTGCGACCCGATCGGATCGCTGGAGCTGTGAGCAGGAAATCCGCGCGGCGCCTGCACGACTCGCTGCGCGAGTCCCTGCAGATCGCGATCGCCAACCGGGGCAGCTCGGTGGACACGTATCGAGACGCTTGGGGCGACGTCGGCGGGCAGCAGGAGAAGCTTCTCGTGTACGGCCGCGCCGGCGAGCCTTGCTTCACGTGCGGCCGCCCCTTGAGCTCGATACGCATCGCCGGCCGCACCACCGTGTTCTGCCGCCGTTGTCAGCGTTAGAGGCCCTCCGGTGCTAGAGGCCCGGGCGGAGGCCATCGACGGATCTTCGGCGTCGATGCGGCCCACTGCCCCCATGCCTGCGGCACGGGGGCCCCGGCAGGTAGGCGCTTCTCGCTCACGCATCGACGGATGCGCTCGCTGCGATGCTCGGCCGCGCCTAGCATCTGAGCCACCTCGCCACCGAATCTCTCGCCGAGGTCTCCTCCCGTGCCTCTAACTCCGCGCCTGTTTGCGATCTCTGTCCTGGGTGTTGCGTTCATCGGCCTGACCATCGCCATCACCGCCGGCGTTTTCGCCTCTCTCGACATGCAGGTCGCAGTGGCGATGCACGATGCGTGGCAGCCGTCCCTTCATGTGCTGTTTCAGCTGATCGCAGAGCTCGGCGGCGTCGAGGTCACGACGATCCTGATGCTCGGCCTCTCGGTCTATCTCTGGCGCAGCGGCTTCGGCTCTGACGCCCTCGTCTTCCTGGTGTTCATCGCCGCGGCAGCGTTCGAGATCTTCTACAAGTTCAACCTGCACCACCTGCGCCCGCCGCACTCGCTTGCAGAGGCAGATGGGCCGAGCATCAGCCAGATCCTTTCCGGCTCGAGCGCGCAGAACAGCTTCCCGAGCGGTCACATGCTGCGCACCGTGATCGCGTACGGACTCATCGCGTTCGTCATCCATCGCCTTTCGCCATCGCGCCGCGCGCGCAACCTCGCGGTGATCGCCGCGATCGCGGTGATCGTGCTGATGGCTTTCGATCGCCTTTACCTCGACGTGCACTGGGAGTCGGACGTGATCGGCGGCCTCATCCTTGGATCGATTGGCCTGCTGGCGGGAACCGTGTGGCTCGACCGCCCCAGGAACGCACAGAATTAACGCGATGGGGGAGAAGCCGGTTCTGATCATGGTGACCACCGGCGCTCGCGACGATGCGGAGCGAATTGGCGAAGGTCTGGTCGTCGAGCATCTGGCCGCCTGCTGCTCGGTGGTGCCCACGGTGCGCTCCTTCTACTACGAGGGCGGCCTGCTGCAGCGCGAGCATGAGGCGCTGCTGCTCGTCAAGACGCTGGAATCCCGAGCCGCCGCCGTTCAGGACTACGTCCGGCAGCACCACAACTACGAGCTTCCCGAGATCATCCAGGTGGCCATCGAAGGCGGATCGTCCGCTTATCTGAACTGGCTGGAGAAGCAAGTAGCCCAACCGGGTCGCTGACCGTTAACTGAACACTTAGACTGCGGGAAAAGGAGGGCGGGGTGGCCACTGCCGTCACAGATCCCATCGAGCCAGGTGGCTCCAAGCGCCGTCGCCGCCACGCGCGCCGCGAAGCTCGCGTCGCGGCCGAGGCGACGAGCGTGGGCAATGGTGCCGCTACCGTGCTCGATGGGGCCGAGCCGGCGACGGTGATCGTCCTCGACCACACCGCGCCGGCCGCTCAACCACCGCCAGGTCCTCCCGACGTCGACGAGTTCAAGGACCTGCTCGGTCAGGCCGTGGGCCTGCGGCTCGACTCGGTCTCTCGCGAATTCGGTGGACGGAACGAAACCCACGTGGCCGCCTTGCGCGAGGTCACTCTGGACGTAGGACCCTGTGAGTTCGTCGCCATTGTCGGGCCGTCGGGTTGCGGCAAGAGCACGCTCCTCTCGCTGATGGGTGGGCTCGACCGCCCGACGTCAGGTCACGTCTATGGCGCCGGGCTGCCGCTCGGCGAGCTGCCCGATCGCGACCTGTCGGACTACCGGCTCCAGCGCGTGAGCACCATCTTCCAGACCTTCAACCTCATCCCGTCGATGACCGTCGAGGACAACGTCGCGCTTCCGCTCACGCTCGCGGGCGTCGAGCTCGAGGAACGGCGCAAGCGCGCGCGCCACCTGCTGGCGCTGGTTGGCCTCGAAGACCGCGCCCGCACCCGCGCCGGCCGGCTGTCTGGCGGCGAGCAGCAGAAGGTCGCCGTTGCGCGCGCCCTGGCGAACCGACCCGGGTTGCTCCTGGCCGACGAGCCGACGGGCAGCCTCGACTCCACCGCCGGCGAGGGGGTGCTCGAGCTGCTCAACGACCTGAACCGCAGAGGCGCCACGGTGGTGCTCGTCACTCACGACCCCGAGGTGGCGCGGCACGCGAAGCGCGTCGTCCGCATGATCGACGGCCGCGCGATCGAGCTCGACGCAGGCAGGCCGACAGTGCGCAGCCAGGAGCCGGTCGACGTGCCCGCCCGGATGCACTGGAAGGACACGCTCAAGGTCGGTCTGGGCAGCGCGGGCAGGCGGCCGCTCCGAACCACCCTCACCACGACCGGGGTGGCGATTGGTATCGCCGCTCTCAGCTTGATCGTGGCCCTGGCCGGCGGCCTGCAGGAGGCGCTCGGCGCGCCGGCTCTCGTGACGAGCCAGGTCCACCAGGTCGCCGTCTATCCCGTCGCGAATGCGCAGACTCCGGGTTTCGATTCCGCAACCTTGGCTACCCTCGCCCGGCTGCCCCACGTCCGCGCATCCTGGGGGCAGCTTGGGATGACCGGAAGCTTCACCGGCAACCGCCAGTCGCTGGGCGCGTCCGCCCCGGCGGTCGCCCCCACCGGCGCGCTCGTATCCCTTCCTCCGATTGGCGCGTCGAGCGCGCGACCCACGCTCACGGCGGGACGCATGCCGAGCTCGGATGCGGCGTCTGAGGCGCTCCTCACCGACAGCGAGGCCGTGGCGCTGGGCAACAGGTCACCGCCCGGCGCGGTGGGAACGCAATTGAAGTTCAGCGCCACCTCGGGCGACATCGTTCCCGGCGGTGGTCGCAACAAGGTGTCCAAGCCTGCTGAGCTGGCCTTGCTCGTCGTCGGGATCGTGTCCAGCAACTACATGCCGTCGGGCGCGCCTGGAGCGCTGGCGCCTAACGGTCTGATGCGGGATTACTGGTCCAGGCTGGCCCAGGCGAACGCATGGAAGGGCGGCGAGTTTTCGAGCATCACGCTCCTCGCGGATTCGGGCCTTTCGGTCGAGGGTCTGCGGCAGCGCGTGGATGCGCTCGGATTCCAGACCCAGACGTTCGGCGACCAGTTCCGGAGCTTCGAGGACCTCCTCGGCAAGCTGCGAGTGGCGCTGCTGGGCCTGGCCCTCGTCGCTCTGCTCCTGGCGTGTCTGGGCATCGCCAACACGATGTACACGGCGGTGCTCGAGAGGACGAAAGAGATCGGGGTGCTGAAGGCATTGGGTGCGCGGTCGCGTGACGTGATGCTGCTCTTCATCGCCGAGGCCGCCGGGATCGGTCTCGCCGGCGGTCTCGTGGGCGCGATCGTCTCCGTGGGTCTGGCGAGGCTTGGCAACGCCGCGGTCGACAAGCTCACGCAGGCGGTCACGCAGACAACGTTCGACGTTTTCCGGACCGACGTGCCGGTCCTCCTCGTGGCGGTGATCCTCGCCGTCATCCTGAGCACGATCAGCGGTCTGCTGCCCGCGCTGCGCGCTGCGGGCCAGGATCCTTCGCGCGCCCTGCGCTACGAATAGTTGAGAGCCTCGACCTATCCGCTCATCGACGCCGACGAGGCGGCCGGCCTCGTGCTTGACCGCACCCGGGTGCTTCCCGCCGAGCGCGTCACCCTGGCCGAGTCGGTCGGACGCGTCCTCGCCGAGGATGTGATCGCCGAGGGCCCGCTGCCCGCGTTTCGTTCCAGCGCGGTCGACGGTTACGCGGTCCGGGCCTCGGACGCCGGCAAGACGCTGCGCGTGCTCGGAGAGTCGGCCGCCGGGCGGCCGTTCGCCGGCGAGATCGGGCCGGGCGGCGCGGCGAGAGTCCTCACCGGTGGCGTGGTGCCCGACGGAGCCGACTCCGTCGTCATGGTCGAAGACGTGCAGGTGGCCGGCGACCGCGTCACGGTGCCGGCGTCTCTGACGCAGGGCTCGAATTACCACAAGGTCGGCGCCGACGTTCAGGCGGGGGACAGGATCCTGGCGGCGGGCACTCAGCTCGGGGCGGCCGAGATCGGCATCGCCGCCGCCACCGGGCACGCGCTAGTGCCCGTCCACCGGCGGCCACGGGTCGCGCTCATGTCGACCGGGGACGAGCTGGTCGAGGTGGGGAAGACCCTGGGGCGGGGCCAGATCCACGACTCCAATCGCTGGGCGCTCCTCGCGGCGCTGCGGGAGGCCGGCACCGAGGTCGAGGTGCTGGGCATCGCGCCCGACGAGGCGGGCGCCCTGCGGACGTTTGTCACCAGGGCGCTGGTGAGAGCCGACGTCCTCGTGACCTCGGGCGGCGTGTCGGTTGGAACTCACGACCTCGTCAAGCCGCTCCTCGAGTCGCTGGGCACGGTGCACATCGGGCGCGTGAAGTTGAAGCCCGGCAAGCCGTTCACCTACGCGGCCCTGGACGAAGGGAAAGTGGCGTTCGGCCTCCCCGGTTTTCCAGTCTCATCGCTGGTGACCTTCGAGGTGTTCGTGCGGCCGGCGCTGCGGAAGATGCAGGGCTTCGCGCACCTGCAGCGGCCGAGGCTTCCGGTCAGGCTGGGCTATGACGCGAAGCCGACCCTGGATCGCACCGAGTACCAACGCGTCACGCTGCGCCGTGAGGGAAGGGAGCTGGTCGCCGAGACGACGGGATCTCAGTCCTCGTCGCGGTTGATGTCGCTCGCAGGGGCCCATGCCCACCAGCTTTCGTGTCGACGCACCCTTCAAGCCGGCCGGGGATCAGCCGCAAGCGATCGCCCAGCTGGTCGAGGGGGTCAGGTCCGGCCTGACCCAGCAAGTCCTGCTGGGCGTGACAGGGAGCGGCAAGACCAACGTCATGGCGTGGGCGGTGGAGCAGCTCCAGCGCCCGGTCCTGGTGCTGAGCCCCAACAAAACCCTGGCGGCTCAGCTCTGCGCCGAGTTCCGGCGCCTGCTGCCGAGCAACGCGGTCGAATACTTCGTCAGCTACTACGACTACTACCAGCCCGAGGCCTACATCGCGCGTACCGACACCTACATCGAAAAGGACTCGAGCCGCAACGACGACATCGACCGGATGCGGCACTCCGCCACGCAGTCACTGCTCACGCGCCGCGACGTGCTGGTCGTCGCAAGCGTCAGCTGCATCTACGGCATCGGATCGGTCGAGGACTACATGGGCGAGTCGCTGCATGTCGAGAAAGGCCAGTCGATCCGCCGCGAGGTCTTCCTGCGCAAGCTCACGGAGATGCTGTACGAGCGGAACGACTACGATCTCGCGCGGCTCCGTTTTCGGGTGCGCGGCGACGTCGTCGACCTCGTGCCCGCGAACGAGGAGAAGGTCTACCGCGTCGAGTTCTTCGGCGACGAGGTAGAGCGAATCCAGGAGCTCGACGCAACGACGGGCGAGATCCTGGGTGCCAGGAGCGAGTTCACGGTTTTTCCGGCCTCGCACTACGTGACGCCGGCAGACAAGCTGCGCTTGGCGATGTCGGACATCGAGGTCGAGCTCGAGGAGCGGTGCAAGTGGTTCGAGGACCACGGGCGGCTGCTCGAGGCCCAGCGGCTGCGCCAGCGCACGAACTTCGACCTCGAGATGCTGCGTGAGACCGGCACCTGCGCCGGGATCGAGAACTACTCGCTGCACCTGACCCGCCGCAAGCCGGGCGAAGCGCCCTACACGCTGATGGACTTCCTTCCGGACGACGCGGTGATCTTCGTCGACGAGTCACACGTCGCGGTGCCGCAGATCGGCGGCATGCTCGGTGGCGACCGCTCGCGCAAGGCCGCGCTGGTCGAGTTCGGGTTCCGGTTGCCGAGCGCCTTCGACAATCGCCCGCTGAGCTTCGACGAGTGGGAGGAGCGTGCGCACAACGTGATCTACGCCTCGGCCACTCCGGGTCCATACGAGATGCGGCGTTCGCAGCGAACCGCCGAGATGCTGGTCAGGCCGACGGGCCTGGTCGATCCGACCGTTGAGGTGCGACCGACCGAGGGCCAGATCGACGACCTGCTGGCGGAGGTCAAGAAGCGCACCGAGATGGGACAGCGCTCGCTCGTGACCACGCTGACCAAACGCTTCGCCGAGGACCTCGCCGACTACCTGCGCGAGTACGGCGTGAAGGTCCATTACCTGCACTCGGAGCTCGATGCCATGCAGCGCATCGAGGTGCTGACCGCGCTCCGCACGGGTGAGGTCGACGTCGTGGTCGGCATCAACCTGCTGCGCGAGGGCCTCGACCTGCCCGAGGTGGCGTTCATCGGCATCCTCGACGCGGACAAGGAAGGCTACCTGCGCGCCTACCGATCGTTCATCCAGATCATCGGCCGGGCCGCGCGCAACGTCGAGGGCCATGTCGTGATGTACGCCGACTCGATCACGGATTCCATGCGGCAGGCGCTGGACGAGACCGAGCGCAGGCGCACCAGGCAGATCGCTTACAACGCGGAGCACGGGATCACGCCCGAGACCGTGAAGAAGGCGATCTACGCGCTCGAGATCAACCAGAACGACATCCAGGCCGACGCGATCGAGATCATGGCCGGGGCAGGCGTGCCTCGCGAGGACCTGCTCGCGATCGTCCGCGACCTGGAGAAGGAGATGCGGCGACTTTCGAAGGAGCTGCAGTTCGAGGATGCGGCGCGTGTGCGCGACCGGATCATCCTCCTGCGCAAGCGCCTGTCGGGTGAGCTCGACGCCAAGGAGGACGACGCCGAGGTCGCGATGGCGATCGCGGCGGCGCCCAAGCAGAAGACGACGGTTCGCAACTGGAGACGCACCCGACGCGGACCCTAAGCCTGCTCCGTGACCGACTTGATGAGCGTGAGGATGCGTTTGCGGGAGCCGCGAAGCACGGGAAGGTTCGCGAGGCCGAGCAGCCGGACGATGAGCTCGGTCGTCTCGTCTATCACCTCGAGCGTCCGCAGCCTGCCGGGCGATCGGTCGAAGATCCAGAAGTAGAGGATCGCCATTTGGTAAAGCCACAGCGTCAGGGGGAGGAGCGCGGCGACGTCCGGCGGAATGCGCGCGTCCGAGCCATGCACCACCTCGGCGTAAAGAGCGACGACCTCTTCGCGAAGCGGCTTCGCCGCGCCGCCGAACGGGTTCAGCGGGCTCGACGGGTTGGCGACGGTGCTGAAGATCGAGCCGGCGACGGCGTGGAAGGGCTCGCACGTGACCACCACGGCGCGGATCGTTCCCCGCAGTCGAACGGCCAGGTCTTGCTCGCGCGCGAGCAGTGGCGCGATGGCGGCGGCGTGGAGCTCGTGTGTGTGGCGGTAGAACTCGAGCACCAGGTGCTCCTTGGACGGGAAGTAGTGATAGGAGCTGCCCAGCGAGACGCCTGCGCGGCCGGCGATCGCGCGCATGGTGGTCGCCTCGTAGCCGCGTTCCTGAAAGAGGTCGAGGGCGGCGCTGAGGATGGCCGCCCTCGAAGTCTCACCACGCCGGGTCTTGGGGAGGGCGATCGCCAACGGCTAGGCTCCCGGCGCGGGTTGCTGGTAAGGGTTGTAGTTGATCGGCGGCATGGGCTTGTCGCGGCGCCGGATCGCGCGCAGGATCATCAGGTTGTTGAAGTGCATGAAGCCGAGGACGAGGAGGACGGCGCCGATGCGAGTCACGGTCTGCTTGAGCATGTCGGCGAGGTTGTCGGGCGTCCCGCCGGTGTTGATCAGGATCGCCGCGGCTCCGAAGTTGACGAGGTAGAAGCCCACGACGAGGAGGCGGTTGACCGAGTCGGCCAGGCCGTCCTCCTTGAACACCGAGACCAGGAATGGGCGGCCGTTGCGGTAGAGCGTGTGTCCGACCCAGACGGTCAACAGCACGCTCGACACGATGTAGACGGCGTAGTCCAGGAGGCGAAGGATCTCCATCTCTGTCATGGCTGTCACCCCAGTTTCAAATTCCCCACCAAGTCGGAGGCTTTGCCGAGATTTGGCAGGGACTCCTACGAATCAATTTGAACATGTTCAAGTTACAGCCTAGATGAGCGCCTCTCGAATGTCAAGAGAATTAGAACGTGTTCAAAACTGGGACCGCGCCCGGGCGCTGCTGGCGGTCGAGCCGGCCGGCTGGATGGAGACCCTCGGCGCCAGGATCGCGGAAGCCGAACCAGGGCGGGTGGTTGTGGAGCTGATCGCCGGGCCCCGGCACCGGCACGGCGGCGGCGTCGTCCAGGGTGGTGTGATCACCCAGATCGCGGATGCGGCGATGGGCATGTCCCTGGCGACGCTCCAGGAAGATGGCACCTGGAACACGACCGTCGAGCTGAAGATCAACTTCATCCGGCCCGCGATCGAGGGTCGGCTCCGGGCGGTCGGACGCGTCATCGAGATGCGCCAGACGCTCCTCTTCAGCGAGGCCGACGTCTTCGACGAGCAGGACCGCCTGGTGGCTCGCGCGTCCTCTACCTGTATGCCGGTGCCGGAGGGCCAGGGCCGTGAGTAAGCCGGTAGTGTCGAGGGCGTGGTCCTGGCTTGGGATCTCGGACGTCGCGTCCGAGGACGGGGTCGCGCTCGTTGAGATGACGCCGACCGCAGACATGGCCAACAGCGCGGGTTTCGTGCACGGTGGGATGATCAGCGCCCTGGCCGACTCGGCGATGGGTCGCGCCTTGCGTAACATCAGGCCCGGGGTCGTTCGCTCCATGAGCTTCGACCTCAAGCTCAGCTTCATCTCCGCCGCGAAGGTGGGCGAGACCCTGCACGCGACGGCTCGCGTGGTGCACGCGGGCCGGAGGACGGCGGTAACGGAGTGCAGGGTCGAGGGGCCGGGCCAGAAGCTTGTGGCCACCGCCAGCGGAACGTTTGCGATCACGAGAGAAAAGGAATAGCTACAGGTTCGAATGCCGACTGATCAGATCACGATCCGCGGGGCGCGCGAGCACAACCTGAAGAACGTCACCCTCTCCATCCCACGGGACAGGCTCGTCGTCTTCACCGGCCTGTCCGGGTCCGGGAAGTCCTCGCTCGCCTTCGACACGATCTACGCCGAGGGCCAGCGGCGGTACGTCGAATCGCTCTCCGCCTACGCAAGGCAGTTCCTCGGCCAGATGGAGAAGCCCGACGTGGACATCATCGAAGGGCTCTCGCCGGCGATCTCGATCGACCAGAAGGGGACATCGAAGAACCCGCGCTCGACCGTGGGGACGGTGACCGAGGTGTGGGACTACCTCCGACTGCTGTATGCGCGCGTCGGGCATCCGCACTGCCCGGTATGCGGACGCGAGGTGCGCCGGCAGACGGTCGAGCAGATGGCGGACCACGTCGAGAAGCTGCCAAAGGGCGCCCGGATCATGGTCCTCGGCCCCGTGGTCAAGGGACGCAAGGGCGAGTACCGATCGCTGATCGACGATGTCAGGAAGTCCGGCTTCGTACGGGTGCGGGTGGACGGAATCCTCTACGAGATCGGCGAGTCGATCCCGATGGACAAGAACAAGAAGCACGACATCCAGGTCGTGGTCGACCGGATTGTCGTCGGGCCGGAACAGCGGACGCGGCTCGTCGATTCGATCGAGACCGCGGCGAGGTTGGGTGGCGGCTCGGTGATCATCGCCCCACAGGGGGGTCCGGCGGAAGAAGGGCTTCGCCCGACCGCCGGAAAGGGGGGAGTCCCCCCTCGGTCAATCGCTGGTGAAGAGATTCAGATGTCGCAGGACTACGCGTGTCCCTACGACGGGACCAGCGTGCCCGAACCGGAGCCGCGGAACTTCTCCTTCAACAACCCTCACGGCGCGTGCCCGGTGTGCACGGGCATCGGGTCTCAGCTGGTGGTGGACGGTGACCTCATCGTGCCCGATCCGTCGCAGTCCCTGCGAGAAGGTGCGATCGCGGCGTGGAGCCGATCGCAATTCTTCTACCCGGAGCTGCTCGAATCGGTCAGCAAGTACTTCGGCATCGAGATGGACAAGCCCTGGTCGAAGCTGCCGAAACAGCAGCGCGACCTTCTGCTGAACGGAACCGGCGAGAAGAAGATCCGGTTCGGATACAAGAACCAGTACGGCCACTCGCGCTGGTACGAGGCGCCGTTCGAGGGCGTGATCGCGAACCTGCAGCGCCGGTACGAGGAGACCCAGTCCGAGTACCTGAAAGCGGAGCTCGAGCGATACATGTCAGACAAACCGTGCCCGGCGTGCAACGGGATGCGCTTGAAGCCGGAATCGCTCGCGGTGACGGTGGCCGACCGCAACATCGCGCAGGTCGCGCGGCTGTCGGTCAGCGCATCCATCGCGTTCGTCGACAGTCTCGAGCTGACCGAGCGCGAGCACCTGATCGCGCGCGGAATCCTCAAAGAGATCCGTGAGCGCCTTCAGTTCATGATCGACGTCGGGCTCGACTACCTGACGATCGAGCGACCCGCGAACACTCTCAGCGGCGGCGAATCGCAGCGGATCCGGCTTGCGACGCAGATCGGATCGAAGCTGATGGGCGTCCTCTACATCCTGGACGAGCCGTCGATCGGACTGCACCAGCGCGACAACCGCCGGCTCATCAACACGCTTTTGAGCCTGCGTGACCTCGGCAACACGCTGATCGTCGTCGAGCACGACGAGGAGACCATCCGGTCGGCCGACTACATGGTCGACATCGGTCCGGCGGCGGGCGAGCACGGCGGCGAGATCGTAGCCGCCGGCACGGTCGAGCAGGTGCTGCGCGACCCGCACTCGATCACAGCTGCCTACCTGCGCGGTGACCGCATGATCCCGGTCCCGCGGCAGAGGCGAAAGGGCAACGGCAAGAAGCTCGTCGTGCGCGGCGCCCGGGCAAACAACCTCAAGGACATCGACGTGGCGATCCCGCTCGGCTGCTTTGTCTCGGTGTCCGGCGTGAGCGGCTCAGGCAAGTCGTCGCTGATCACCGACATCATCAGCCGCAAGGTGGCGCAACACTTCTACCGCGCCAAGGAGAGGCCGGGACCGCATCGCGCGGTCGAGGGGCTGGAGCATCTCGACAAGGCGATCGACATCGACCAGTCGCCGATCGGCCGGACGCCGCGCAGCAACCCGGCGACCTACACGGGGATGTTCACGCACATCCGCGACCTTTTCGCGAGCATGCCCGAGGCCAAGATGCGCGGGTACAAGCCTGGGCGGTTCAGCTTCAACGTCAAGGGCGGCCGGTGTGAGGCGTGCCAGGGCGACGGCATCATCCAGATCGAGATGCAGTTCCTGCCCGACGTCTACGTCCCGTGCGAGGTCTGTCATGGGACGCGGTACTCGCGAGAGGTGCAGGAGGTGAAGTTCCGCGGCCACTCGATCTCCGATGTGCTCGAGATGACGGTCGACGAAGCGCTCGAGGTCTTCGAGAACGTGCCTGCGATCAAGACCAAGCTGCGGACGCTGCACGACGTGGGGCTCGGATACATCCGGCTCGGGCAGCCCGCGACGCAGCTGTCGGGAGGCGAGGCCCAGAGGGTGAAACTGTCCTCGGAACTTTCGCGGCGGGACACGGGACGGACCCTGTACCTGCTCGACGAGCCGACGACCGGCTTGCACTACGCCGACGTGGAGAGGTTGCTCGCTGTGCTGCACAGGCTGGTCGACCACGGGAACACGGTCGTCGTGATCGAGCACAACCTCGACGTCTTGAAGACCGCGGACTGGCTGATCGACCTGGGACCGGAGGGCGGGGACAAGGGCGGGTACGTCATCGCCGAGGGCACGCCAGAGCAGCTGATCGCCAGGCGCGAGTCGGCCACAGGCCAGTTCCTGCGCGCGCCGCTGGCAAGGGCGCGCAGGCCCGCGGCGTCGGCGAACGGAGCGGGGCGCTCCAGGCGCTCACGTGTCGCCGTCGGCGGCTAGCCCACAGCTCGAGACCGACCAACCCTCCGGCTATCGCGCGCTGCTGGGCGTCCGCGGGTTTTCGCGCCTGGTCGTAAGCCTGCTGCTCGGCCGGGTCGCGGGGCAGATGCTGACCGTCGGCTTTGTCCTTTTTGTCCTCTCGCGATACCACTCACCTCAGCTCGCCGGCACGGCTACGTTCCTGCTGCTGTTTCCGGGACTGCTCGTCTCGCCGATCGCCGGGGCTCTGCTCGATCGCTATGGCCGCACCCGGCTCATCACCCTTGACTACCTCGTGTCGGCGATCTCGATACTGCTTATCGCCGCACTCTCCGCCGTGCACTCGCTGGCTCCTCCGCTTCTCCTCGGCATCTGTGGCGTGTCGTCCCTGACCCTCCCTCTCAGCGCAGCGGGCGTACGTTCGATGTTCCCGACCGTCGTGCCTGGATATCTCTGGGAGCGCGCCAACGCGCTCGACAACAGCAGCCACGTGCTGGCTTCGGTGATCGGGGCGCCGCTGGCGGGATTGCTCGTCGGCTTGGCCGGCGCAGAATGGGCGCTCGCGGCCGCGGCCTCATTGTTCGCGTGCGCGGCGATCGCGATGCTGAGCGTCACGGACCCCTCCGTCCGGCGCCGAGAGGGTGGCATCTTCGGCGAGGCCTGGTCGGGACTGACCTATGTCGTCCGCAATCGAACCCTCACGGGCCTCGCCCTGACTTTCTTCGCCACCGGAATCGGCTGGGGATGCCTGGCGATCGCCGTGCCCGTGCTCGTCCTCGGACGCCTTCACGGGGGCCCGGCCACGGTCGGCTACCTCTGGGGTGCGGTGGGAGTGGCGGGGTTCATCGCCACGCTTCTTGCAGGCCGGCTCGAGACGCGCGGTCGAGAGAGACAGCTCATGGTGATCTCGATCGTCGCGATGGCGGTCGCGATGTCCTTGTTGCCGGTTGCGGGGTCGGTCCTCGTCGTCGCAGCGGCGCTGGTCGCCGTGGCCATTGTCGAGACGCCGTTCGACATCGGATTCCTGACGTTGCGCCAGCGCAGGACCGATCCGGCGCGGTTCGGCCGCGTCTTCGCGGTCTCGATGTCGTTGAACGTCGCCGGCACGCCTGTCGGCGCGGCGCTGGCGGGCCCTCTGATCGCGTGGTCGCTCACAGGCGCCCTGTGGGCGGCGGTCGCGGTGACGCTGGTCGGCGCCCTGGTTCCAATGCTCGTGATCCCGGCGGAAGCTGAGAGCTAAGGTGTTGCGGTGATCCGGCTGGTCACGGGCGGCACCGGGTTCATCGGACGGCACCTCCTGCCACTGCTTGCGTGGCGCGAAGGCACGACGTACGTCCTGGTCCGTCCCGCGTCCCATCAGCGACTGGACGCATTCATCGATTCGATCGGCGCGCGCGAACGCCTGGTCCCGATGCGGGGCGACATCACGGCGCCGGCGTTGGGCCTCAGCGCGGAAGACCAGGGCCGGATCGAGGGCGCCGACATCTACCACCTTGCCGCCGTGTACGACCTCGAAGCCTCGGAGGAGGCCAACCAGCGCGCCAACGTAGACGGAACACGGCACGTCGTCGAGCTCGCCCAGCGCGCCGGCGCTTGCCTGCACCACATGAGCTCGATCGCGGTCGCGGGCGCTCGGTGGAAGGGCAAGTTCACCGAGGAGATGTTTGCCGAGGGCCAGGTCCTCGACCATCCCTACTACCGGACCAAGTACGACGGAGAGAAGCTGGTCCGGGACTCGGCGGCGAGGTTTCGGATCTACCGCCCCGGGCTCGTAATCGGGTCGTCGGAGACCGGGGAGGCCGACCGCATCGACGGTCCCTATTACGCGTTCAAGCTCATCCAGCGGGTCCGCCACGCGATCCCGGAATGGGTCCCGCTGATCGGCCTGGAGGGCGGTGAGCTGAACGTCGTGCCTGTCGATTTCGTGGCCCGCGCGCTCGACGCGATCGGCCATCGCGAAGGCCTGGACGGCAAGACCTTTCACCTGACCGACCCGAACGTGCAGCGGCTGGGCGACGTCACCAACGAATTCTGTCGGGCCGCCCATGCGCCGCAGTTCACGCTTCGCGTCGACAGCCGCGCGGCCGCCATGCTGCCAAAAGAGGCGACCGCGATGATGCAGCACTGGAAGGTCGCCCAGACCCTCAAGCGCAGGCTGCTCGAGGGCATCCGCATCCCCGAGGAGGCGCTGCGATTTGCCGCGAGCCGCGCCCGATTCACGTGCGACGAGGCGCAGTCCGCGCTCGCAGGCAGCGGCGTCTGGTGTCCACCGCTGCACACGTATGCGTGGAAGGTCTGGGACTACTGGGAGCGCTACATGGACCCCGAAGTGCTCACCGAAAAGAACCTGCGCCAGGCGCTGGAGGGAAGGGTCGTCGTCGTCACGGGCGCGTCGAGCGGCATCGGCCGAGCCACGGCGCGGCTGCTGGCGCAGAACGGCGCGCGGGTGATGCTCGTGGCGCGCACGAGGGAGAAGCTGGAGGCCCTCCAGCAGGAGATCGAAGCCGGCGGTGGCAGGGCCGTCGTCTACCCCGCCGACCTCTCCGACCTCGACGCCTGTGACGCGGTGATCAATCAGGTCCTGAAGGACCAAGGGCAGGTCGACATCCTGATCAACAACGCGGGCCGCTCCATCCGCCGATCGATCGAAGCCTCATACGACCGGTTCCACGACTTCCAGCGCACGATGCAGCTGAATTACTTCGGTGCGGTCAAGCTTCTGCTGGCGGTGCTGCCCGGGATGCGCAAGCGCCGGCGCGGCCACATCATCAACATCTCGAGCATCGGGGTGCAGGCGTTCCCGCCGAGGTTCGGCGCCTACGTGGCGTCGAAGTCCGCGCTCGCGGCGCTCAGTCGCTGCATCGCGCCGGAGGTCGTCGACGACGGAGTCGCGATCACCAACATCCACATGCCGCTGGTCCGGACGCCGATGATCGCCCCGACCGGCATGTACAAGAACTTCCCGACCAGCTCCCCGGAGGAGGCGGCCGAGATGGTCGCTTCGGCGATCCTGACCAGGCAGCCGGAGATCTCGACGCGGTTGGGCAAGGTCGGCGAGAGCGTCAACACAGTCGCGCCGGGCCTGCTCCAGTTCGTGATGACCGGCGCCTATCACATCTTTCCGGACACCGCGCCCAAGGATGGTCAGCCGGCGGAGCGACCGGCCGAGGACGAGATCTCAGTCGAGGCGGCGACGATGGCCTATTTGATGAAGGGAATTCATTTTTAGTTAGCGCTCAACGGCGCATCGCGATGTTGCCGGAGGAGGTTCGACTTTGCGCGCCGGATTCGCGCCACTAACCCCTCTCCGGAGAAGAAGCATCTTTCGGACTGGTCACTCACTTGCGACGCGTGGGCACTTCTGGAATCGCGTGTCGCGTCCGGAATGAATCCGGCCGCCAGGGCATTGGGAGATAGCCGGACGCGACGCGAACCGTGCCCGGTTTCCCTACGGAGCTAGCCGGAAGGGACGGGCGTCGGCGATGCGCCGCTGTGCACCGTGATGCCCCAGACCGTGACGCCCACCACTGAGATTGCCGTCAGCAGCAGCACCAGGAAGATGAATCCGAGGGCCAGGTGGACGAAGCCGATGATGATGCCGAGGTTGGCCATCCAGATGCCTTGCTCGCCGCTCCGCCTGATCTGACCGCGGGCCATGAAGCCAGTCACGATCGCGATGATCGAAAGGGCCGCGCCGCCAATGATCGGAATGACGTTGGCGAGGAACGAAAGCACGCTGACCACTAGGCTGACGATGGCCAGCGAGTTCGTCGGGGCCCGCGAGCCGGGAGTAGTCGCCCGGCTGCAACCGAGAGCCAGGCGGCGGCAGCTCGCTCACGGGCTCGACTATACGGCTTCCTAAAATCGCCATTGAGTCAGATGGCGGTCTCCCTCGAGGACACGATCAAGCGACGGCTGCGCGCCGTGCCCGACAGCCCTGGTGTCTACATGTTCCGGGACAAGAAGACGCAGGTGATCTACGTCGGCAAGGCGCTGCGCCTGCGCGACCGGCTGCGCTCGTACTTCACGCCTGGGTACGCGGACACCGGGCACATCGCGGAGATGATGCAGAGGGCGACCGACTTCGAGTTCGTGACCACGGCCAACGAGGTCGAGGCACTCGTGCTCGAGAACAACCTCATCAAGAACTACCGGCCACGCTTCAACATCCGGCTCAAGGACGACAAGAACTACCTCTACCTGAAGCTGCCGGTCACCGAGGAGTTTCCCCGCGTCCATTACTCACGGCGCGTGCTGAACGACGGCGCGCTCTATTTCGGTCCGTACACGTCCGCGCAGTCGCTCCGCTCGACCGTGAAGTCGATCCGGCAATTGCTGCCGTTCCGGACGTGCTCGGACGAGATCTTCAAGCAGGGAAAGGTTTGCCTCGACTTCCACATCAAGCGGTGTCCGGGTCCGTGCGAGCGCCGCATCAGCTCGGAGGACTACAAGGCGCGGATCAACGAGGTCGCGCTGTTCATGGAGGGACGTTCCGACCTACTGGTCCGCGAGCTCGAGGACAGGATGGAGTCCGCGGCGGACCGCCTCGATTTCGAGAACGCAGCTCGATATCGGGACCAGCTGCACTCGATCGAGCGGATCGCAGATCGCCAGAAGGTCCTGACGCGGGGTCGCGATGATCAGGACATCCTCGCGTACGCGCGGCGCGGCAACGACGTGTTCGTGGAGGTCGCGTACGTCCGCCAGGGAAAGATGGTCGGTCACGACGGGCACGCACTGGACGGCGCCCGGGACGCGACCGAGGCCGAGCTCCTGCGCGGCTTCATGCTGCAGTACTACTCCAGCGCTACACACGTGCCGCGCACGGTGATCCTGCCGGGCGAGGTGGAGGAGCCCGAGCTCATCACCGGTTGGCTCACCGAGAAGCGCGGACGGCCCGTCACGCTCGTCGTTCCCCGGCGCGGGCGGCTGCGGGGGCTGGTCACGCAGCTCGCGGAGACCGCGAGCCAGGAGCTGGAGCAGCTTCGCATCCAGGCCGATTACGACCGCAGCCGCACCGAACCGATGCTGGCGGCGCTGGCCGAGGTCCTCGACCTCGAGAGCACGCCGAAGCGGATCGAGTGCTACGACATCTCGAACATCCAGGGCGACTCCGCGGTCGGGTCGATGGTCGTCTTCGAGGACGGCCGCCCGCGCAACGACCACTACCGCCACTTCCGGATCAAGTACGTGCCCGGTCCGAACGACTTCGCCATGCTGCAGGAGGTGTTGCGCCGGCGGCTCGAGCGTCTCGAGTCGGCACAGAGGCGGGAAGAGGCCGACGTCGTCGGTGACCGCTCGTTCACCAGCCGGCCAGACCTGATCCTGATCGACGGCGGCAAGGGTCAGCTGAGCGCTGCGCTCGAGGTCCTGGAAGCCGCGGGCTACGCGGACATCCCGACGTTCGCGCTGGCGAAAGAGCGCGAAGAGATCTTCGCGCCCGGACGCGCAGAGCCCATCGTCCAGGAGAAAAACTCACCGGGCATGTTCCTGGTCCAGCGCATACGCGACGAGGCGCACCGATTTGCGATCACCCATCACCGCAAGGTGCGAGCACGCAGGGCGCTGACCTCGCCGCTCGACTCGGTCGAAGGGATCGGACCCGCGCGCAAACGCGCGCTCCTGCGACACTTCGGCTCCGTGCAGGCGATCCGCGAGGCGCCCGTCGACGAGATCGTCAAGCTGGGCATCCCGGAACGGCTGGCCGCGCGATTGAAGGAAACCCTATGACTCTTGTCATCATCGGCGCGTCCACTCGTGGACGCCTCGAGGACGCGGTCGCCGCCTTCGAGGCGGCCGGCTTCACCCGCATCCAGGAGCTTCATGAGAAGCGCGATGGCGACGTCGTCCTCGGCGTGGGTGACGGCGGCGCCGAGCTCCTCCGCGATGCGGACAGGCGCGGCATCAAGTACGTCCTGGTACACGACGGCGAGGACGACCGCCACGCCGGCGGCACCTACGAGCGGGCGCACCACCGCATCGAATCCGCGCAGCGCGAGGAGCTGGCGAGTCATCTGCGCGGCCGCCGGCGGCCGCTCGTCACGTGCCTCGCATTCGGCTACAAGAACGGGACCCCCGCCGAGGCGGCCCTTCTGATCGACGCCCGATTCCTCGACAACCCGTACTGGGTCCCCGAGCTCCGGGACCTCTCGGGCCTCGATTCCGCGGTCGCTGATTTCGTGATGAAGCAGCCGGCCGCGGGCCGCCTGCTCGACGACATCGAGGGGATGGTCGGCGAGCTGATTCCCCTCTATCGAGAGAAGGGACGGATGCACGTCGTGGTGGCGTTCGGCTGCACCGGAGGGCAGCACCGTTCGGTCGTGCTCGCGGCCGAGCTCGCCCGACGCCTTGGCGAGACAGACGGCATCGACGTCGACTTCGTGACCCGCGACATCGAGTGACCAGGGCTCTCGTGCTCGGCGGCGCGGGCTTCATCGGCGCCGCCGCGTGCAAGGAGCTGATGCGGCGCGGCGTGGAGACCATCGCGGCAGGACGCAAAGAGCGGCCGTACGGCACATTCACCAGTTACGTCGCCTTCGACCGCGCCGACGAGGCGCAGCTGGAGCGCGCCCTCGAGCAGACGCAGCCCGACGTGCTCCTCGACCTCGCCTGCTACCTACCGCACGAGGTCGAAGCGGTGGCGAGACGTTTCAAGGGCGAGCGCTACATCTTCGTCTCGACCGGCGTCTATCCCGACCTAAATGGCAAGCGAGCGCTGGAAGAGGACTTCGTGCCGCTCAGCGGCGACCCTCCCGATTTGCTCGACTACCGCGAGGGTAAGCGGTGGTGCGAGACGGTGCTCTCGCGGCACCCGGATCTTCGGTGGACCGTGATCCGGCCTCCCGCAGTATTTGGGCCTGCCGACCACACGTTGAGGATCGCCGCGTACATCCAGCGTGTGGCCGATGGTGGCCCGGTGCTCGTCCCGGCTGAGACATTCGAATGGCCTGCGGGCATCGCGTGGGTCAAGGACATCGGCTTCGCATGCGCGCTGGCGTGTGACCCGCGCAAGGACACGACCCACAGGGCCTACAACGCATCTTTCGACGGGAAGAGCCTGCGCGACCTGCTCGAAGGCATCGCGGGAGCGCTAGGAATTCCCGCGCGGCTGCATCCGCTTCCGTTTGCCGAGATCCCCGAGGGAGCCAGGCCGTACGGCCCGGATCCGAGCCGCTCGGCCGGATACGTCATCGATCGCGCGCGCAAAGAACTCGGCTTCGAGCCTTCGGCTCTCGAGGACGCGCTGGCGGAGACGCTCGCCTGGTATCGAGTCGCCAAACCGTCACACCCGGGCTATGCAAACCGCGAGAAGGAGCTCGCGCTTGCGGGATCCGCATGAGGTCCTTGCCGAACGCCTGAGGTGGCAGGCTGCCGCCTGCGCCGCCCTGGGATCACCTTTCTACGCGGCATTACTCGCGTCGGCGGCGACGGACCTGGAGCAACACGGCCCGGTGTGGGACGTGCTGCGTGGATTCGAGCAGGAGTCAGAATCGGCCGCGCTGGCTCTGCGGCTCATGGGGTCGGTCCACAGGCTCGTCCTCGACGACACGCTGCCCGAGCTGGCGCGTCACTATCCATCGACCGGCGGCGATGGTGACGAGCGGGCAGCGTGGTCGGTATTTCGCCGGGCGCTTGCCGACCACCACGATGCGATTCAAGCGCTCGTCGAGCGAGGGTGCCAGACCAATGAGGTCGGACGCAGCGCGGCGTTGCTTGGAGGCTTCCTCGAGGTGGCCCATCGTGCGGGACTGCCGTTGCGGATCCTCGAGGTCGGCGCCAGCGCAGGCTTGAACCTGGCGTGGGACCGCTATCGCTACGAGTCGTCAGAGGGAGGCTGGGGTGATGACTCCTCTCCCGTCCGGTTCACGCATTCGTTCGAGGTGCCTCCACAGCTGAACCGGTCCGCCGAAGTTGTGGAACGGCGGGGATGCGATTTGAATCCGATCGATCCGACCTCTGAAGGCGGGGCGCTGACCCTACGCTCCTTTGTCTGGGCCGACCAGCTGGCGCGCCTCACGCTGCTCGACGGCGCGATCGAGGTCGCCCGCGCCCACCCGATCGAGGTCGAAAAGGCCAACGCAGCCAGCTTTCTGGAGCGCGAGCTCGCGCATCCGCGGCGTGGCGCGGCGACGGTCGTCTTTCACTCAGTGTTCTGGCAGTACGTCAGTCAAGCCGACCGGCGCCGCATCGAAGCCGCCATCGCGCGCGCCGGCGTGTTCCACCTCCGCATGGAGCCCGCCTACCCGGTTTTCGAGATCCGTCTGAACGAAGAGCTGCTGGGGACGAGCATGGCCCACGGGACCGGTGTGCGCTGGAACGTAGACTCGTCCACACGATGACGCGGCGCTTGGCGCCTTACGGGGTCGCCCTCGGCGGGGCGGTCGCCGTCACGACAGCCATCGGCGTCATCGGCCTGGTCGGTGGATTGGGCGCCGTGCCGGGCCTGTCGGCGCTCTACCTGCTGCTCGTGCTCTGGCTCGGCGCGCGCTGGGGAAGAGGACCAGCTGTTGCGGGCAGCATCGCCGCGTTCTCGCTCTACGACTTCTTCTTTGTGCCGCCAGTCGGCACGTTTGCCGTCCGCGGGCCGGCCGAGCTGCTCGAGCTCGTGGTCCTGCTCGCGGTGGCGCTGGTCACCAGCCAGCTGGCGGCGTCGCAGCGGCGCGCCCAGGCGGCCGCCGAGTCGCTGGCCGCGGATTCGCGAGCGTTGTATTCACTCGCGACCGCGATGCTGCGTTCGCAAGAGGTGACTGACGGCCTCGCGATGGTCAGCGCGCGCGCCCAGGAGCTGGTCGGGGTCGACCGGTTCGGAGTCGTGGCCGTCGATGCCGGCGGGCTCGAGACCCTCGCGGGTCCGGTCCTCGGCGCCGACGATCGCAAGCAGGCTCAATGGTCGTTCGAGAACGGCCGGCCGGTCGGGATGACGATCAAGGACGGGATGGTGGTGCTGATGAAGACGCACGGCGGCGCCGGCGCGGGCACCGCTTACATGCCGCTCTCCGGTGGCGTCGCGATCGTAGGTATGGATGCGGAGGCCGCTGGTCTCGACACGCTGCGCATGCTGGCCGGCTTGATCGGCCTCGCCGACCTGCTCCTCGACCGCCGGCGGGCGGTGGTGGAAAGAGAACGGGCCCGCGGGTTCGAGGCGTCGGACCGCTTGAAGGCTGCGATCCTCTCCTCGCTTTCGCACGAGCTGAAGAGCCCGATCGCCGCGCTTCGCGCGGGGCTGACGGCGTTGACGGCGCCGCGAGCCGGCCTCGGGCCGGAACAGCGCGAACTGCTGACGGACATGGACCGGCAGGCGTCGCGACTCGACCGGATGGTGGGCGACATGCTCGACCTTTCGCGACTCGAGGCCGGCATGGCCCTTGACCGCGAGGCGCACAGCTTTGCCGACCTCGTCGCCGGCGCCCTCCAGCAGGTGCGCGGCCAGACGCGGGAGCGCGAGATTGGCGTTCGCATTCCTGAAAACCTTCCTGCGATCGAGGTCGACGAGCTGCAGGCCGGCCGGCTGCTGACCAACCTGATCGAGAACGCCGTGGAGTGGACGCCGCCGCACGGGGCGATCGAGATCGGTGCCGCGGTCCGCGACGGCGGCCTCGAGGCGTGGGTCGAGAACGACGGACCAGAGATCGCTCCGGCCGACCTCGATCGTGTCTTCGACACATTCTGGACGCGCCGGTCGAACGGCACGGGGCTCGGGCTCGCGATCTCGAGGCGCGTGGTCGAAGCGCATGGCGGGATCATCCGTGCCGAGAACCGTCGCCGCGGGCCTCGCTTCACCTTCACGCTGCCGCTGGCACCCGTCCCCTCGCGCAAATGAGCGGGCGCGTTCTTGTTGTCGACGATGAGGTGGAGATGCAGCGTGCCCTCCGCGCCGGTCTCGGCTACCACGACTTCGACGTCCGCGCGGTCGGCAGCGGGGAAGAGGCCGTCCGCGAGGCCGCTGCGTGGCGGCCAGACGTGATCCTGCTCGACCTCGGGCTCCCGAAGAAGGACGGGTTCGCGGTGCTGCGCGAGCTCCGGCCGGTGACGCGCGCCGCGGTGATCGTCGTCAGCGTCATGCCGGGCGAGAAAGACAAGGTGCGCGCACTGGACGCCGGCGCCGATGACTACGTCGTCAAGCCTTTCGGCACCGAGGAGCTCGTGGCGAGGATCCGCGCGGTCCTGCGGCGCCAGGCTGCGGTACCGGCAGGTGAGCCCGTGATCCGGACGGGCGATCTCGAGATCGACCTGGCCACCCGACGCGTGACGGTGAACGGGCGCGCGGTGCACCTCACGCCGACCGAGTACGAGCTGCTGCGTTACCTCGGCCTGCACGCCGGCAAACCGGTGAGCCACACCACATTGCTGCGCCAGGTGTGGGGCGATTACGCCGTCGGCGACAACTACAACACGCGCTATGTGGTGGCACAGATTCGCAAGAAGCTCGCCGACGACCCGGCGAACCCGCGCTACATCGTCAACGAGCCAGGGGTCGGGTACCGGCTCCAGGCCTGACCCTACTGCTCGGCGTGGCTTCGGTTGAGCACATACGCCGCGAGGAATGCCACCACTACGAGTCCGGGCGACCAGCCGAGGCCTGGGCCGAACGGGTCGTAGCGAGACAGGTCGACGAAAACCGCAAGTCCGCTGACCGCCGCGAACACGAGCACGATGAGCACGCCTCGGATCGCGCCGTGGCGGGCGAAGAAGAGCTCGAGCTCGAGCTGCCAGCCCGGCCGGTGGCGCTCGTGGACGTGCGTGGCACGCGCGGCATGCGCAGCGATCCGCTCCCGGCGGCCCATGCGATATCGCGCGCTCCGCGGCAGGCTTTCGAAAGGTACGCGCTCCACCTCGCGCTCCCGCGGCGGCGGGATCTCGAGCGGCTCCCAGAGCGGCTCGTGCCGGTAGCGCATGTACAGCACGTAGGTGAGTGCGCCGAGGCCGAGCCAGCCCAGGAAGATCATCGTCGAGTTCGAGATGTTCTGGAAGACGAGCTGCGTGAACACAGTGCCGATGAACAGCGCGCCCACAAGAGAAAGGACGGGGATGCTGTCGCGCCCGAACTTGATGTTCAACGGCATCCGATAGGGACGGTGCAGCGCCGGCTCGATGAAACGCAGCCGCATCACGGACAGGTGTGCCGAACAGAACGCGAACGTCGCCGCCAGCGAGTAGACGGCGCTCATGAGGTCGATCTCCGCGCTGCCCGCTATGACACCAGGGAGGACGAGCACGGCCGCGGCCAGGCCGAAGACGATGATGGAGACATACGGCGTCTTGAATTTGGGGTGGAGCTTGGCGAGACGGTGCGGTAGGAGGTCGACGCCCGCCATCGAGTAGCTGAGGCGCGAGATGCCGATGAGACCCGCGTTCGTCGCGATGAGCAGGATCGTGAACGCCAGGATGCCGACCCAGACCTGCGCCCACAACCGCAGCGGCTCCGTGAATCCAGTCACGATTCCCGCCACCGGGTCCGCCTTCCATGAGGTGGCGAGCTGTGTCGTGTAGGCGTGCGTGCCCGGATCTTGCGTGACCGGGAAAACGCTGACCCCGATCGTGGGCAGAAAAGCGGACACGAACAGCACGGCGACGATGACCCACCACGTCGCAAGCGGCACGTTGCGACCAGGGTCCTTGGCCTCCTCAGAAAGGTTGGAGATCGTTTCTATGCCTGTGTAGGTGACCATCGCGATCGAGATGCTGGCCAGGAAGTTGCCCCACGTCGGTGCGATGCCCAGGTGGATGTTGTGGATGACTGTGTTGATGTTCAGGAGCAGGATGAGCCCGAGGATCACGAGCACGAACTGCGTGATCAGGTCGGTGAACGCGAGCACCAGGTTCAGGACGCTCGACTCCTGGATGCCGATCACGTTGACCAGGATCAGGACTCCGATCAGCACGACTGTCGCGATCACGTGCACTCCCTGGTCGGTCTTCAGCGGAGCCAGCAGTGGGATGTACTTGCCTAGAAAACCCAGGTAGCTGATCGCGAAGTACGACGAGATCGAGACCGTCGCGGTGTAGTTGAGCAGCTGGACCCAGCCCACGACGAAGCCGATCGGGGCGTTGAAGGCACGCCTGGCGAAGCTCGAGCTGCCGCCCGCGTGCGGGAGCGCGGCGGTGCCCTCGGCGTAGTTCAAGGCGGTCGTCACGAAGATGAAACCGGCGAGGATCAGGGCGACAGGCGTCAGGCCGAGCGCGAAGGCCGCGGTGACGCCCAGGGCGTAGTAGATGCTCGAGCCGACGTTGCCGTAGCACGCGGCGAAGAGCGCGGAGGCGCCCAGCGTGCGGGGGAGCTTGGCCGGCCGGCGCACCACCACCCGAAGGTCTCCCGGCCTGCGACCGCGCCGGGCGACAGACTCCGAGTTCATCGAATCGCAGCGTAATTCATTGCGATCGAAACCCATACGAGATCCATACGGCCCAGACCTTTCTCCCGACGGAGACCAAACGCGGGGGTTCCTAGGTTTGAAGAATGCGCAACGCGATGCTGCAGCCGCCCCACGCGAGGACCGCGGGCGAGCACAGGCAGGTCCTGCGCGCTGCGGTCCGGCAGCTCGAGCGCGCCGGCCTCTATCTGGCGGCGGTTTTCTGCATGGCGCTGGACGACGCGCCCGCAGAGCGAGCCGTCAACAGTCTTCGCAACAGCCTGGAGGATCTCCGGCGCCACCTGGTCGACCTGCGTTCCGAACGCTGATGCACACGCCGGCGGCGGCAAGACGCCGCGTCAAGTTTCACGGTGCGAGCCTCGGACCGCTGCTGTGCTGGTCAATCGTCTTTGCGGACATCGGCACGTCCATCTATTACGTGCCCGGCATCCTGTCGGCGAGCGGCTACAACACGCGCGCCGCGATCTTCGTCGTGATGACCCTCTTCGTCTTCATCCTCCTTGCGCTGAAGTACGCGGAGGTCACGTGGCGCAACCCTGAGGGCGGAGGCGTCGTCACCATCGCCTCGCGCGCGCTGCACCCATTCGCGGGCCTGGTGGGCGGCCTGTTCATCATCGTCGACTACTACCTGACCGCAGCCATCAGCGCCTTCTCCGGGATCGCGTACCTTGCGGTCGTGCTACCTGCGGCTGCCTGGGGCAACGCAATACCCGGCACCCTTGTCGCGCTGGCGATCCTGGCCACGCTCAACGTCTACGGCATCCGCGAGAGCGCGATCCTGAGTTTCGTCGCCGCCACCGCCGCGGCCACGGCCCAGGTGGTGGTCGTCATCGTCGTCGCCCTGCACCTGGGTCCAGCGGGCGTCGCCGAAAGCATCAAGGCGGTCGGCCACGGACCGCCGCTAACGCCGCTGGTCGTGATCACGGGATTTGGCGCGGCCTTCCTCGCCTTCTCCGGGTTGGAGAGCGTGGCCCAGATCGCGCCCGCGATGCGCTCGCCGCGGCGAACGACGGCCTACCGGACGATGGTCATCGTCATCCTCACGATGACGGTCACGAGCCCGCTCCTGACGCTGTGGCAGACCACCCTGGTGCCCGACCCGAACAGCCCGGCCAACATCAACCAGCTGCTGTCCCTGCTGGCGGGACGCTACTCTGGGGAGGCACTCGCTGCTTTCGTCGCGGTGACGGGGGCGGTGCTGCTGATCTTTGCGAGCAACACCGCGATCATCGGCGGGTACCACGTCTTCCTCGCCCTGACCCGCATGGGATTCTTGCCGCGAGCCGTCGAACGGCGGAACGCCTGGCGAAACACACCGCACATCGCCATCCTCAGCGCAGTCGGACCGCCGGTGCTGCTCGTCTACATCGCCGGCCAGAGTCCCATCGCCGCCGTGTTCCTTGGCGACCTGTACGCGTTTGGGCTGCTGGGGTCGTTCATCCTGACGAACATCTCACTCGACGTCATCCGGCGGCGCGAGCTCGGCGTCGATGGCTCGCTCGTTCGGCGGATTGTCTTCGCCGTGGGGCTGCTCACCACAGCGCTGACCGTCATCGGCTGGAGCGTGAATCTCGTTGCCAAGCCTTACGCGACGGCGTTCGGCGGGGCGCTCACGCTTGTCGGCCTCGCCGTAGGGCTCTGGACCTACAACCGCGGTCGGGCGCGGCGGCCGGCGGTCTTCCCTGTTCCGTATCGCCCGCAGCTCGCCGTGGAGTCGATCGCTCTTCAGTTCAGTCGCAACCCGGCTGACGTGCTGGTCATCCTGCCGCGTGACCAGAACGCCGCCCAGGCGGTCATCGAAGAAGGGATCAGCAAGGCGGCCGGCAAGCGCGTCGTCTTCCTGTACCGCGGCCAGGCGCCTCCGGGGCCGGCCGACCTCTGGGAGGTCAGCGACCCATACCTGAAGGATTACGTCGCCCAGGACGCTTTCACGCGCGCGGAGATACGCGCGCGCGCCCACGTCCCGCACCGCCGCTACGTCTATGTGCCGGGCAGCCTGCCTCCCGACGCGATCGGGCGCGTATGGGCCGAGGTCCGTCCGCACGAGACGGTCGTGATGCAGGGTGAGCAGCACGTCCTGCCGCCGGTGGCGCTCGACCGGGTCCGGCATCGCGTCCACGCCGGCGTGCCGGTGCTGCACCTGGTCACGAGCCACGTGCGGCAGACGGGAGTCGCGCCCGCGGCCGCCGTCTAGATGATGAGGTCTTTCAGCGCGCGGGGGTAATCGGTCATCACCCGCCTCCCGTCCTCGGTGATCACGACCGTGTCGGAATGCCGGAACCCTCCGAGGTCCTTGACGTACACGCCCGGCTCGACGGTGAAGACCATGCCCGGTTCGAGCACCGCGTCGTCGCCGCGGTCCAGGAACGGCGCCTCGTGCCCCTCGAGCCCGATCGAGTGGCCGACGTGGTGGCGGAGGTTGGCGTCCACCCCGAGCTCTTCGGCGAGTCGGACAGTCGCCAGCTCGACCTCGCCCGCGGGGACGCCAGGCGCCATGACCTCGATCGCACGCGCCTGCAGGGCGAGCATGGCGTCGAAGGCGCGCACCTGCTCCGATGTCGGCTCGCCCACGATCATCGTCCGCTCGAGCTCGCTCCGGTATCCGTCGATCTGGGCGCCCGCGCCGCTGACCAGGACGTCGCCGGGCTGGATTCCATGGCCCTTGACGAATCCATGGGGCATGGCGGTGGAGCGCCCCGCGACGAACATCGCGATGAGACCGGTGTCGTCACCGCCGCGCGGCCGCCAGCCCGGCATCTCCCGGACCATCTCGAACAACGTCTCGGTGGCCGGCGGCGTGTAGCATTCCATCTCGGTCTTGCCGGTGGTGATCGCGGCCTGCATGCGGCGATGGCCGCGCACCGCCCAGTCACAGCTGAGCTGGATGCAGTCGAGCTCGGTTTTCGACTTCACGCGGCGCAGGGACTCGATGATCATCTCGGCGTCGACCGGCTCTGACCCCGTCACGTCGAACAAGCGCGGACCCCGGTAGCCCCAGTAGGGGACGTAGCCGTCATGGTCGGCGCCCGTGCGATGAGGGCGCGCGTTCATCTCGGACAGGACCTCCCCGACGGTCTCCATCGGGTGCTGCGCGCCCGGATACTCGAAGTAGATCCGCACCTGGTCCAGCTGCGTCGCGGACTCGGCGTGCTCCTTCTCGACCGCGGGCACGACCAGTGAAGCCTGACCACTCGAGCCGATCACCAGCGCGATGGGCCGCTCGGTCGGGATGTGATGGAATCCGCTCAGGTACGCGACCCTGGCCGGGTAGAAGACGCAGACCGCATCGAGACCGGCGGCCGCCATCCCCGCGGCTACGCACTCGCGGCGCATCGCGTACTCGGCCATCGAGACCGCGGGCAAGGCGGTGGTCGGAGCTGGAGTCGAGCTTGCCCGTGATGTCCTCTTAGTAGGCGGCAAGCTTGCGCATCGCCTCCGCGATCTTGGCCGGGCTTGGCATGAAGAACTCCTCTTGGGGAGTGTTGAAGGGCATTGCCGGGACGTCGGGCGCCGCGACCCTCATGACCGGTCCGTCGAGGTTCTCAAAGGCGTGCTCGGAGATGATCGCCGACACCTCAGCTCCAAATCCGCCGGTGAGGTTGTCCTCGTGCACGACCATCGCCTTGCCTGTCTTGCGGACCGACTCGAGGATGCTCTCGCGGTCGAGCGGCGCGAGCGTGCGAAGGTCGACCACTTCGACACTGACCCCTTCGCCTTCGAGCAGCTGCGCCGCCTCGAGACAGTAGTGGGTCATCAGTCCCCACGCAAAGCAGCTGAGGTTGGTGCCCTCGCGCCTCACCACGGCCGGCCCGATGGGCACGAGGTGGTCGCCGTCCGGCACCTCCTCGGTGACGAGGCGGTAGACCCTCTTGTGCTCGAGGAAAAGGACGGGGTCGGGGTCTCGGACCGCCGACTTCAGGAGGCCGTGCGCATCGGCCGGCGTGCTGGGCACGACGACCTTCACGCCGGGCACGTGTGCGTAGAACGCTTCGATCGACTGCGAGTGGTAGAGACCGCCGTGGACTCCGCCGCCAAACGGCGCGCGAATGACGATCGGCACCGACCAGTCCCCGTTCGAGCGGTAACGCGTGCGCGCCGCCTCGCTGACGATCTGGTCGAAAGCGGGGTGGATGAAGTCCGCGAACTGGATCTCGGCGATCGGTATGAGCCCGTTTAGCGCCGCGCCGATCGCCACTCCGACGATCGCCGACTCGGCGAGCGGAGTGTCCAGGACGCGCGACTCGCCGAAGCGTGCGTAGAGGCCGTCGGTGGCACCGAAAACGCCGCCTTTCTTGCCCACGTCCTCACCGAGGACGAGTACCCGGTCGTCGCGCTCCATCTCCTCTGTGATGGCCGCGCGCACCGCCTCGATCATGCGCATCTCCGGCATCACCTGAATTGTGGCGCGTTAGACTCGGTGGAAAGGGGCGAGGGCGACAAACCTTCCTGGAGGTATACGCAATTTCGTTCTCGGCCGAGGTCAAGAACGAGATGGCGGGGCTCCTGCCGGCCAGGCCCTGCTGTCAGCTGAGCGAGCTGCTCGGCGTCTACTACGGTTCACGCGGCCGCCTGATCGGCAGCACGCGAGGACGGTCCGCGTACTTCTCCCTGCTGCGCAACGCCGTTGCCCGCAAGGTCGTGCGGCTGGGGCGCGCTGTCGCGCGAATGGAAGCCAAGTACCAGACAGTCAAGACGCGCAAGCGCATGTCCTTCTTCATCGAGCTGTCACTGCCGCCCGACCTTGTGCACTCGTTCACGCAGCCGCCGATCCAGTTGGTGCCGGAGGCGGCGTGTGATCGCAAGGCGATGCTCCGCGGCCTGTTCCTCGGTTGTGGATCGGTCAACGCGCCTAACACTCGATACCATCTCGAGTTCGTCGCGCCAACCCCGTCGTGGGCAACCGCGATCGTCAGGCTGATCGAAAGCTCAGGCGTCAAAGCAGGGAAGACCGAACGCTCCGGACAGCCGGTCGTCTATGTGAAGGACGGCGACGGCATCGTGCGACTCCTGTCGCTGATGGGCGCCAACCGCGCGGTGATTGAATTCGAGAACGTACGCGTTGTGCGCGAGGTCAGTGGGGAGGTCAACCGCCGGCTGAACTTCGAGACCGCAAACATCGGCAAGACGATCGGCTCAGGCCTGCGTCAAGCCGCGGCGATCGAGCAGTTGCAGGCGCAAGGGAAGCTGGAGAGCCTGCCGCCGGCGCTGCGCGAGATGGCGCGTTGGCGCAGCGAGAATCCGGACCTGAACCTCGGCGAGCTCGCCGGCCAGATGAAGCTGTCCAAGTCGGCGGTCAACCACCGCCTACGTCGGCTGCAGCAACTCGCGGTCGCAACCGGCGATCAACGGGCTTCAAAGCGCTCCGCATAACATTTAGCTCGACCTGGACCTGACCACATAAGCAGGAGCACGCCCGCATGGGACTCAAGGTAGGCATCAACGGCTTCGGACGCATCGGCCGCAACATCTATCGCGCGTCCTGGGCGCTCAAGCCTGACTTCGAGATCGTGGCGGTCAACGACATCGGTGACGCCCCGACATTCGCGCACCTTCTTAAGCACGACACCGCGCTGGGCACGTTCGAGCCTGCGGTCAAGGCCGAGGGAGATTTCATCCACGTCGACGGCCATCGGGTGAAGTTCCTCACCCACCGCGACCCCGCCGAGCTTCCGTGGCGCGACCTCGGGGTCGATCTCGTCATCGAATCGACGGGCCTCTTCACCGACGCCACCAAGGCTCGCGTCCACATCGACAAAGGCGGTGCGAGGAAGGTGATCATCTCCGCACCCGCGACCCACCAGGACTTCACAGTGGTGATGGGCGTCAACCACAACGGCTATGACGCGTCGAAGCACAACGTCGTGTCGAACGCCAGCTGCACAACCAACTGCTTCGTGCCGCTCGCCAAGGTGCTGCACGACTCCTTCGGGATCGAGCGCGGCATGATGACGACGATCCACGCCTACACGGCGGACCAGCGGCTGCAGGACCTGCCGCACAAAGACCTGCGGCGTGCGCGGGCCGCTGCCGACAACATCATTCCGACCTCGACCGGCGCGAACCGTGCAGTCGCCGAGGTGCTCCCGGAGCTCTCGGGAAAGTTCGCGGGAATCTCGTTTCGCGTGCCGATCCTCGACGTGTCCGTGGTCGACCTGACCGTCCAGCTGAGCAAGAGCACGACGGCCGAGGACATCAACGCCGCGTTCGAAGAGGCGGCGAGCGGCGAGCTTCGCGGCATCCTTGCGGTCAGCCACGAGGAGCTCGTGTCGTCCGATTTCAAGAACGATCCGCACTCGTCGATCGTCGACGCGCCCTCGACCGCGGTGCTGGGCGGTGACTGGGCCAAGGTGGTGAGCTGGTACGACAACGAGTGGGGCTTCAGCTGCCGGATGGTCGACCTGATCACCTACATGGCGGAGCGGCTCTGAAAGCGTCGATCACATCGGTCGACGTCGCCGGCAAACGCGTCCTCGTCCGGGAGGATCTCAATGTTCCGATGGCGAATGGAGCCATCACCGACGACGCACGTGTTCGCGCGGCGGCGCCGACGTTGCTGCACCTCGCGCAGCGAGGGGCGAAGGTGATCGTGATGTCGCACCTCGGCCGCCCGAAGGACCGCGAGCCTGACCTGTCCCTGAAGCCCGTGGCCGGTCAGCTGGCCCGCCGGGTGGGATTGAACGTGGAGTTCGCCCCCGACTGTGTCGGCGACGTCGCTCGCACGGCCGTGGACGGGTTGCAGGCCGGCCAGGTTCTGCTGCTCGAGAACGTCCGGTACCACAAAGAGGACGAGGCGAACGACTCGGGGTTTGCGCGTGACCTCGCGTCATTGGGCGACCTTTTCGTCAACGACGCGTTCGCGGCTTCGCATCGCGCGCATGCTTCCGTCGTGGGCGTCGCGGCGTATCTGCCGGCCTTTGCCGGCGAGCTGATGGAAGCGGAGCTGACAGCGCTGCACCTGGCCCTCGACAACCCGCGCCGACCGCTGGTCGCGGTGGTGGGAGGGGCCAAGGTCTCGACCAAAGTGGGCGTGCTGCGCCACCTGCTCGAGAAGGTCGATTCGCTTCTGATCGGCGGAGCGATGGCGAATACGTTCTTCAAGGCCCGGGGATGGCCGACCGGCACGGGGCTCGTGGAGGACACTGCGCTGAACGAGGCCACGGCGGTCGAGAGGGAGGCGGGGGACAACCTCGTCCTGCCGGTCGACTTGGTCTGCGCACGGAAGATGGAGGCCGGCGAGGCGCTCCGCATCTTCGACGCCGAGAAAGTCGAGCCAGGATGGATGGCGCTGGACATCGGGCTCCGGTCGGTTGCCCTGTTCGCCGAGAAGGTGCGCGGGGCTGGAACCGTGATCTGGAACGGACCGGTCGGCGTGGCGGAGATCAAAGACTTCAGCGACGGCACCAGGGCGGTCGGCGAGGCGATTGCGAGCTCGGGCGCGTACTCGCTGGTCGGTGGCGGAGACACCGTTGCCGCGATCGACTCCCTTGGGCTGAGCGGGCGCTTCTCACATGTCTCGACGGGAGGTGGCGCCACGCTCGAATACCTGGAAGGCAAGGAGTTGCCGGGCATCGCGATTCTCAAGGAAGCATGAGCTCACGGCCGCCAGGGATGCCGCTCGTCGCGGCCAACTGGAAGATGAATCCGACCAATATCGACGATGCGCTTGACCTCGTCCGCGGCGTCATGTCCGTCGCCCGCGGCCACGCGGACCGTGTCGAGGTCGCGATCTTCCCACCTTTTCCGTGGCTGACCGCGGTGTCGGAGGTCCTGGTCGAGTCCGGCGTCAAGCTCGGCGCGCAGGACTGCTTCTGGGAGATGAAGGGCGCGTACACGGGCGAGGTCTCACCCGCGATGCTGAAAGACCTATGCCAGTGGGTCATCGTCGGCCATTCCGAGCGGCGCCTGTACCTCGCCGAGACCGACGAGATGGTGGCGAAGAAGACTGCGGCAGCGCTCTCGACCCAGCTGAGCGTGATCATGTGCGTCGGCGAGCTGGCCGACCACTACGACGCCGGGACGTCGAACGAGGTGGTGACGTACCAGGTGAAAGCAGGCCTGGCCGATTGCTCCGCGGACGATTCAGCGCGGCTGGTCATCGCGTACGAACCGGTCTGGGCCATCGGCACCGGCAAGAACGCCGACCCGGAGCACGCCTACAAGACGATGCGGCTCATCCGTCGCATCGTTGGAGAGATGATCGGCGCAGGCGCCGCACGCAAGGTGCGGGTGCTCTATGGAGGAAGCGTTAACTCGGGCAACGTGCAGGAGTACGTCGAGCTGCCGCTGTGCGACGGAGTGCTGGTCGGTGGGGCGAGCCTCGACTCGTCGGAGTTCGCGCACATCGTCAAGGTGACGGCGGAGGTCTATGACAACCGGTAAGAATCCGGGCACGCTGATCCTCCTTCGCCATGGCGAGAGCACGTGGAACCTCGAGAACCTGTTCACGGGCTGGACTGACGTCCCGCTGAGCGACCGTGGGGTGAAGGAGGCCATCGACGCCGGGCGCCTGATGCGTGACGCGTCGCTCCGGCCGAGCGTCGTGCACGAATCGCTCTTGCTTCGCGCGATCCAGACCACGCAGCTCGCCCTCGCGGAGATGGAAATTTCGTGGGTGCCGCTGAAGCGCACCTGGCGGCTCAACGAGCGCCACTACGGCGCGCTCCAGGGACTGAACAAGCAGCAGACCGCGGGCAGGTACGGGGAGGAGAAGGTCAAGCTATGGCGGCGCAGCTACGACGTTCGACCGCCGTCTCTGGACCCGGACGACGAGCGGCATCCCTCGCACGACGCGCGCTACGCGGGGCTCCCGCCCGAGCTGTTGCCGGGCGCCGAGTGCCTCAAGGACGTGGTCGAGCGGATGCTTCCTTACTGGTACGACGCGGTCGTGCCCGACCTCCTCGTCCATCCGTGTGTGCTTGTTTCGGCGCACGGCAACAGCCTGCGCGCCCTGGTCAAGCACCTGGACGGGCTGGGCGACCAGGAGGTGGTCGACCTCAACATCCCTACGGGCGTGCCGAGGGTTTATGAGCTGGACGCCGACCTGCGTCCGACGGGATGGCGCTACCTTGGAGATCCGGCCGACGTCGAGCGCCGCGCGGCGGCGGTCAGGGCCCAGGCATCAAGGTCGAAATCAAGCGGGAATTAGACTTGGTTTGGTAGAGACAGGACAAATTCAGAAGGGGGGTTCCTGAAAAATGCCATTTGAGCTTCCACCACTGCCTTACGCGTTCGACGCCCTCGAGCCGCATATCGACGCCGCGACGATGCAGATCCACCACGACAAGCACCACGCGACTTACGTGGCGAACGCGAACAAGGCGCTCGAAGCTCACCCCGAGCTCGGCAGGAAGACGGTCGAGGACCTGCTCTGGGGGATCAACAACGTCCCCGAGGACGTCCGCACGGTCATCCGCAACAACGCGGGCGGCCACGCCAATCACTCGATCTTCTGGACGATCATGGGCCCGGGCGGCGGCGGCAATCCGAGCGGACGCATCGCCGACGCGTTGAAGAGCACGTTCGGCGGCTATGACCAGTTCAAGGAACAGCTCTCCAAAGCCGCGGTCGGACAGTTCGGGAGCGGATGGGCATGGCTGGTGGCGGACCGGCAGGGCAAGCTTTCCGTGCGGGGTTATCCGAACCAGGACAGCCCGTTCATGGACGAGCTGACGCCCCTCTTCGGGATCGACGTGTGGGAGCACGCCTACTACTTGAAATATCAGAACCGGCGCGCGGACTATGTCACCGCGTGGTTCAACACCTTGAACTGGGATGCCGTCAACGCGCGCTTCTCGTCGATCTGGGCCTAGATCGCGTTAAGACTCCCTAGGTAGAATCTCGGTTTCTATGGACCTCGGCAAGCTCCAGAACGGGCTGGTCGTCGCGGAGGCCGTGCTGGCCTTGCTCCTGATGGCCGGAATTCTTATCCAGACCCCGAAGGCGTCTGGACTCGGCGGCACGATCGGCGGCGGCGGCGACGGCCTCGGCGGCGGATATCGGACCCGGCGCGGCCTCGAGCGCCAGATCTACTGGACGACGTGGGTCATCGTGGCCGCATTCCTGGTCTGCTCGGTCGCCAACGTCTGGGTGGTAACGCATCTCTCGTAGCCTCGCGGCCGCCGCCTTCGCGGCGGTGCTGGCAATCGCCGGATGCCAGCCGGTCGCGACGGTGCCTAAGCCCGCAAAGGGCGGCACGGCAATCGAGGCGCTGGTCGGCCAGCCGACGGTGCTCAACCCCCTGTTCGAGACCAACGAGAGCACGCGCGACGTCGACAGCGTGATCTACCAGGGCCTGACCTCGGTCGACGCCCAGCAGAACGTCATCGGCGTCCTCGCGGCGGGCTGGAGCGTGTCCTCGGACCACCTGAGCTACACGTTCGATGTGCGGCAGGGCGTGAAGTGGGCGGACGGTGAGCCCTTCAGCGCCGACGACGTCCTGTTCACGTTTCACGTCCTGCAGGACATCGAGTACCAGCAGCCGGGCGCTGACGGATGGCGGCAGGTCGGCGTGGCCGCCGGAGGGCGGGGCCAGGTGGTGTTCACCCTGCGCGCCCCCGAAGCGTCCTTCCCGCTGACGCTCAGGGTCGGCATCATCCCGAAGCACATCTACCAGGGCATGGCGCCGGCGCAGATCATGGCCAGCCCGTACAGCGGTGTGCGAGCGTTCGGCACCGGACCCTTCAAGGTGGGCTCGATCAATCAGCTGGCCATCACGCTCGACCGCAATCCTTACGCGGCGCCTCAGCCCTACCTGGATCACCTCGTCGTGCGGACTTACCCCGCATCGGACCCGCAGCTCGCGATCCGCGCGGTCCTTTCGGGCGCGGCCGACCTGGTCGGCGGGATCCAGCCGCAGGAGGTGGAGACGCTTCTGGGCCGGACCGACCTGACCGTGCACGAGACGAGGCTGTTCACCAACTCGTTCGTGGCCTTCAACTCGGATGGAGACGGCAAGACTTTCTTCGGCGACCCCAAGGTGCGGCTCGCGCTGGTGCAGGCGATCGACCGGCAGAAGCTGATCACGGACGTGCTTGCGGGTCGCGCCGACCCCGACCCCAACCCGATCCCCACCGCAAATTGGGCCTATTCGGCGGCGGCGGGCAACCTGCATCCCTATGACGCCATCGCGGCCGCGAAGAGCCTTGACGCCGCAGGTTGGGTGGCCGACTCGACGTCGAAGGTCAGAGTGAAGAAAGGCACGCTGTTCAAGGTCACCCTGGTCGCGGCCGACTCGTATCCGAACCAGCAGGTGGCGGAGGCGGTCGCGCGGCAGCTGGGCGGGGTCGGCATCCAGGTCGATGTGAAAGCGGTGCCCGCGTCGAAGCTGCTGCAGGACTACCTGCTGACGCGCAAGTACCAGATGGCGCTGATCTCGGTCGACGTGGGGTCGGACCCGGACCAGTACTGGCTGTGGCATTCGGGCCTGAATGTCGGTTCGCTGAACTTCGCGTACGGGCGCGGCTGGGGCCTGATCGACAAGGACCTGGAGGACGGGCGCGCGGCGGTCGATCCGCCCTCTCGC
>WNGQ01000297.1_pt1 | contig 66102 bp, 67 predicted proteins | sample 5407661 | NCBI WGS metagenome assembly WNGQ01 (sample SAMN13153382, study PRJNA577476) | soil metagenome | isolation source: 60 cm soil or saprolite under Garry oak tree replicate 2 | place: USA:California | collected 2016-06-15
CGAATGCTCGCGCTGCTGCGGGAGGCGATCGTCGACCCCGGAGGGAGGCTCAAGATCGTGAACCGAAGGGATGCCATGACGGCCGGTGGCCTGCTGGCGGTCACGCTCGCGACGTCCTACCAGGGCTGGTTCGAGGGCGAGGCAGTGGCGAGCACGGTCGAACGCGGCACGATCGACATGGGCGGGGTACGGAGCCTGCGCACGATCGTTGGGGAGTATAGACGGCTGGACGACACAATCGGACCGGAACCGCTCCGGCCGGGGGTTGCGACACATCTCCACATCCTCGAGAGTCTTCGCGGCAGAGGCAGCAGCGATCAGGTCGAGCGAGAGCTTGGCCGAATCGTGCTCCCACCCAGCCGCTCGGTGGATGCGGCCACGGTCGGCTGGGTCGAAACCCCCCGACCTGCCCTTGCCCCTCGCCAACCAGCTCCTTGACGCCGCCCGCCGCCTCCCCAGCCGACCGCCTCGCCCAGTGGGGCGGTGGCCGCCCGGCGAACCAGCCGCTATGACTTCGGGCGAAGTACTCGCACCTCACGCTCGTCCGGGCGGTGGACCTCAAGGGAAGCAATATCCGGAGCGGAGAGCAGGAAATCCTTGAAATCGAGCTTACTGTCCGTCTAGCTGCGATTGGTCAGCTCGTGGCCGGTGGTGCTGTCCACGTGGTCCGGGATGGCTCCTTCGTTGCGGTTCCCGGTCGATGCTGTGCCTGATGGTTCGAACATCAGGATCGCCCCACCTGACGACGATGGCTTGTGCTCAAGGCCTCTTGGCACCACGAAGACGTCGCCCGTCTGAAGGGTCACCGTCGTCTCGCTGCCCGAGGCGTCGCGCATGACGATGTCGAAGCGGCCGTCGAGGACGAGGAAAAACTCATCGGTGTCGTCGTGGACGTGCCAGACGTGCTCACCCTTGGCGTGGGCGATCTTGACGTCGTAGTCGTTCATGCGAGCGACGATCCGGGGGCTGTAGATGTCCTGGAAGGACGACAGCGCCTCGGTCAGGTTGACAGGTTTCGCGTCCATACATGCAGCGTACCCGGATCAACCCAACCATCCCAACCATCCGAATGACGGGTCGGGAGCAGGCTGTGAGTGGCATCGGGGGCTGTTGGCGGGGGCGAGGTTCAACACGCGGGGTCAGCAGGGTCGAGGGTCGAAGTCGCGAGTGGCCGCGGGGGGGCTGGTGGGTTGGGCGGGAGCACTTGAGTTGGTGGTGGGAGTGGAGGTGGAGGTGAGGCCCTTGTAGGTGGTGCCCAGGACAACCGACACGGTATGCGCGGAGAGGGTGGAATCGGCGACGAGCTGCGTCTGGCCAATGATGCGGGCGGCGAGGGCGCGGGCGGCTGGCTGCTGGGTGGATGGGTAGCGGATCGTGGTCAAGGTGCTTGGGGCGGCGTTGCCTGCGACGGTGGTGGTGAGGCCGAGGGTGTGGAGCTGGAGGCCGACGCGAGCGGCCAGGCCGGGGATGGTGGTGCCGTTGAGGACCCGGATGCTGACCTGGGTTGCCGTGCTTGGGGCGGGCGCCGGTGCGCTGGTGGTGGGCTGGGCCTGGCCGAGGAAGCTGGCGATGGCGCGGCCGGCGTCGGGCTGCTTAAGGAGCAGCACGTCCCCGAAGCTCTGGTAGTGGTTGGCCACCGTGGTCGGCAGGGTCACGTTGCCGAGCTGGTTGGGGTCGAAGCCGCGGAACTGGCGCACCAGGCTGACCGCGCTGCCGACCGACAGGCCGGTGTCGATCGTCAGACTGTGGACGACCGCGCCGAGGAACTGGTTGGCCCGCAGGGGGTTGGTCAGCCCCTTGGCGATCCCGGTCTTGAGTACCACCCGCAGGAAGGTCTGCTGGCGCTGGATGCGGCCAAGATCGCTGAGCGGGTCCGCCCTCCAGGCGCTGTTCTTGAAGTACTGGTAGTGGCGGGCGCGGGCGACCGCCAAGGCCTGCTCGCCGCCCAGGTGCTGGCAGCCGGTCTTGGTGATGCGCAGACCAGAGAAGCTGTCTCTGGCGGGGAAGGGGAAGTTGAGGTTGATGCCGCCGAGCGCGTTGACGATCGAGCGGAACCCGTCGAAGTTGATCAGCAGGTAGTGGTTGATGGGGAGGCCGAGATCCTGCTGGATCGTCTCGATCAGCTGCTCGGGGCCACGGTCGAAGGCGGCGTTGATCTTGTTGCGCCCCCCGGTGCCCGCGATAGGGACCAGCAGGTCGCGGGGGATCGACAGGATCTGGACCTTGTGGGCCGCCGGGACGATGCGGACCAGCATGATGACGTCGCTGCGCTGGCCGCCGGCGTCCTGAGTGGTGCCGAACTCGGCTTTGTCGCCGGACTGGTTCAGGGCGGTGCGGGAGTCGGAGCCCACCACCAGCACCACCATCGGCTTGCCGGGTGCTGGGGCCTGGTGCAGGCCGGGCAGGCTGATCGCGGCGATCTGGCCAAAGCGCCAGTGGGCGTATCCGTCACTGCCCACCCCCACGGCCACGACCACCGCCAGCACCACCGCCAGGGTGACGATCAAACGGCGCCGACGCTGCTGGCGTTGCCGCCGTTGCCGCGACGGAGCTGCACGGCGGATGGCCCGCTGCACCTCGGGCGGCATCGGCCCCGACCCACGCCCTGCACCGCCGCGTGGGCGGGGCCATTCACTCACGCCCGGTCCTCACCAACCTCGCCTGGTCTGCTCTCCGAGCGGCGCTAGCAGCAAGCCACCGCCAGCTGCCATTGTCCAATCTCAGCAGACCAATCCTAGGTCAACCCGATCGGCAAGACGGCGCCTGCGACACAACCGTTCTGTTGCGATTGTGCTTTCGCGCAGGTGGGAAGCTGATGAGAGGCCGCTCAGGGTAGCCCGGCCTGCTCCCACGCCACCTGGCCGGTGGTGGCAGCGAGGGTCAGGCGGCGTTCGGCCTCCGGCTCGTCGAGGGCGGCGAGGCCGCAGGTGGGGGTGACAAGGGAGCGGGCGAGGACCTCGGGGAGGTAGTCCCCGGCAGTCCAGCGGACCAGGTCGAGGAGGCGGGTGGCGAGGGCCTCCGCGTCGGCTTTGAGGGCTTCGGCGTCGGCGTCGGAGGCTGGCTCGGAGCTGGAGGGGATCAAGCCCCAGGCGACGGCGGTGCCGTTGGCGATGAGGCGGCGGAAGGCGGGGTCGTCGGTGGCGCCGTCGCCGCAGGCGACCGCGTCGAAGGAGACGAGCTGGGGGTCGAGGTCGAGGAGGAGGCCCCACGGCGGGGTGGCGCAGCAGTGGAGGCCGGTGATCTCGGCGCCGGTGGAGCGGGCCGCCTGCCACAGTTCCAGGGCGAGCTTGGGCTGGGCGGCGACCAGCGGGTGGGTGATGGAGGGCTCGTCGAGGACCAGGAGGAGCTTCCAGGCGGGGAGGGCCTCGCGGACGCGGGTCACCACAGAGCGCAGGCGGGCGGCATAGCCGAGGGCGAGCGGGCCGCGCGCGGAGGGGACGGTGATCGCCTCACGGCCGCCCGCGTCCAGGGCGAGGGCGAGGGTGACCGGACCGGTTGCCTGCAGCTTCAGCCAGCCGGGCGGCCGTTGGCGGAGCGTCCGCAGCAGCGGGTCCAGGGTGCCGGCTGCCGAGGGCACGAGGGCGGCCTGGCCGGGGGCGCGGTCGCGGCCGACCCAGGCCACTCCCCCGCCGCCGGCCGGTTCTCCCGAGGAGGGTGCGTCGCCGACACCCGGGAGGCCGAGCGCCCACTGGCGGACCATGTGCTCGTCTGGGACCGCCAGCGGTCGGGTGGGCCAGAAGGGCAGGTCGGGGCAGGTGCGCAGCGCGGCGACCACGCTTGCGTCCGCGCCGGCGTGGGGCATGCTGCCGACGCCGGTGCCAGCGCCGCGAGGCCGGAACTCCTGCGGGACGGCGCTCAAGCGCCCGCCTCGGCCGCTCCGGGGTCCAGTCCGGTGGCCGCTCCAGTGCCGGTGATCGTGCCGCCGCCGAGGACCAGGTCGCCGTCGTAGAGGACGCCGGCCTGGCCGGGAGCGACGGCGGTGGTGGGCTCGTCGAGGTCGAGGCGGGCGCGGTGGTCGCCGAGGGGGACGACCTGGCAGGCGACCTCGGGGCCGTGGGCGCGCAGGCGGGCGCGGGCGGTGCCGGGGCGCAGGGCGCGGCCGTCGGTGGTGGTGATGCGCTCCAGCGCGATGGTGCGGACGGCCAGCTCGGCGCGCTCGCCGACCACGACCCGCTCGGTGGCGGGCTCGACCCGCAGGACGTAGCGCGGGGTCGGGGCGGCGATGCCGAGGCCGCGGCGCTGGCCGACGGTGTAGCGGTAGGCGCCCTGGTGGCGGCCGAGGACCCGGCCGGCGCTGTCGACCACCTCGCCGGGGCGGGGGCCGAGGCGCCGCTCCAGCCAGCCGGCGGTGTCGCCGTCGGGGATGAAGCAAACGTCGAACGACTCGGGCTTGCTCGCCACCCGTAGGCCGAGACGGGCAGCGGTGTCGCGGACCTCCGGCTTGGCCAGCTCGCCGAGCGGGAGCCGCAGGTGGGCGAGTTGGTCGGGACCGAGCATGTAGAGGACGTAGGACTGGTCCTTAGCGCTGTCGGCGCCCTTATAGAGACGCCCGTCGCTGACATGCGCGTAGTGGCCGGTGGCGAGCGCGTCGAAGCCGAGCGTGCGGGCGCGTGCCAGCAGCCCGGCGACCTTGACCTGCTCGTTGCAGCGGGCGCAGGGGTTGGGAGTGCGGCCGCGGGCGTACTCGGCCTCGAAGTCGGCGACCACGTCGCGCTGGAACTGCTCGGCGAAGTCCCAGACGTAGAAGGGGATCCCGATGGTGGCCGCCACCCGGCGGGCGTCGTCGGCGTCAGCCAGGGTGCAGCAGCCCTTGCCCTTGACCTGCTCGTGGGCGGGGGTGTCGGCAAGCTTGAGGTGCACGCCGGTGACGTCGCAGCCGGCCTCGACCAGCAGCGCCGCCGCGACTGACGAGTCGACCCCGCCGCTCATCGCCACCAGGACCTGCGGGCGGGTCATATGGGACCTGCCGCCGACCGGGCCGGAGCCTGGGTGAGGGTGGCGAGGGCACCCTGGACCGCGGTCACGGTGGCGTCCACGTCGGCGTCGGTGGAGCTGTGGCCGAGGCTGAAGCGGACCGTCTCGCGGGCCTCGGTCGGGGTGCGGCCCATGACCAGCAGCACATGGGAGGCACTGACGGCGCCGCTGGCACAGGCCGACCCGGCCGAGGCGGCGATCCCGGCACGGTCGAGCAACAGCAGCAGGTCCTCGGAGCGGACCCCGGGGAAGCGGACCGAGAGCAGGCCGGGCAGCCCGCCGGTCGCGCTGGGATCGCCATTGACCTGGAGGCCGGGCGCGGCACCGCGGAGCCCTCGCAGGAGGCGGTCGCGGAGGGCGGCGAGGACTGCGTCGCCACCCCGCTCCCGCTCGGCCAGGGCTGCCGCGGCGGCGGCGCCGAAGCCCACGATGGCCGCCACCGGGAGAGTGCCGGAGCGGAGGCCCCGCTCCTGCCCGCCACCATGCAGCAGCGGGCGCAGCGGGGCGGGGTTGCTGGTGCCGCCGAGGTAGGGGTCGAGGCCGGGGCTCCCTCCACCTGCTCTGGAACGAATCACCAGGGCGCCCACGCCGGTGGGGCCGCCGAGCTTATGGGCGGCGAGGGCGAGCAGGTCGATGCCGTCGCGGTGCAGGTCGACGCCTGGCAGGCCGGCTGCCTGGACCGCGTCGCACAGCAGCACAGCCCCGACGGCGTGGGCCAGCGTGGCGGCGAGCGCGACTGGCTGGACGGTCCCGACCTCGTTGTTGGCCGCCATGACCGCGACCAGCGCGGTCCGGCCCGGCTCCAGCAGTTCGCTGAGCTGGTCGAGGAGGACGCGTCCCAGCGGGTCGACCGGTGCGAAGTGGAGGTGGGCGCCGGTCTCGGCGTCCGCCCAACGTGCCGCGTCGAGCACGGCGTGGTGCTCAACCGTGGTGATGACCAGTTCCCGCTTGTCAGGGTCACGGGCGAATACGGTGCCCTTGATGGCGAGATTGTCGGCCTCGGTGCCTCCCGAGGTGAAGACCACCTCGGCCGGGTCGGCGCCGACCAGGGCGGCGACCTGCTCGCGGGCGGTCTCGACCGCGTGCCGCGCGGCCCGGCCAGGCCCGTGCTGGCTGGAGGGGTTGGCGACCGGCGCCTCCAGGTACGGCCGCATCGCCTCCAGCGCCTCCGCGCGGAGCGGGGCGCTGGCGGCATAGTCCAGGTACGGCACTAGCCAAGTGTGGCACTGGGCGGGTCGTCAGTGCTCGTCGCGCCCCTGGCCTCGCTGGTCTCCCTCGGCTCGCCGGGCTGGCTGGGGCTGGGAGGTTCGTCCCAGCGCTGGTGCTCGACCTCCTGCGGTTCGGCGTGCCATTCGGCCTGCTCGGCCTGGCGGGACGGTAGCCACCAGAAGTTGTCCTCCTCTTCCCAGGTTGGCTCTGCCGCTGGCATCTGCTGGGTCGAGTCGGAGTTTCCTGCCGGGTCGATGTGGTCGCCGCCAAGCACGCTCAGGATGCGGCCGGAGCGGCCGCGAATCCCTGTTGTGGAGGCCGAGGCTCCCTCCACCTCTGTCTCCGCTGATTGGCCGGCGCCGGGGCCAGGGCGGGAAGCGCGTTTGTCAGCGGCCCGTTCCACGCGGATGCGCTCGACCATGCGGTCGATTCGGGCAGCGGCGGCGCTGCCAGCCGCCAGCAGGGCGGCGCCGACCCGGGAGCCGACCCGGGAAAGGCCGGTCCGGCTGGCGCGGGTCGCGTCGGTGAGGCCGGCCGCGATGCTGCGCTTGGCGGTCTCCGCCGCCGGGCCGGCCTGGCGGCGGGCGCGTGCCGTCGTCGCCAGCAGCCAGGCCCACACGCGGTTTGCGAGCGCGACGGTGACATCACGGAGCACTGCGGCGAAATGGCCGGCGGCGGCGAGCGCCTCGCGCCAGTTGGAGGCGAGTGCCGCGTGGGCCAGGGTCAGGTCATGGTGCGCTGTCGCGGCGTCCGAGCCCGCCGAACGCACGCGCCAGCGGCGCGCCGGCTCGCCGGCGAGCAGGCGGACGACCTGTCCAGCAGCCCGAAGGAACATCTGTGCCGAAACGCCCATCGATGGGCGGGTAGTCGTGACGGGCTCGTGGTGGGGGGGCATCCGGGCAACCTCCATCTCTCGGATCGCGCCATCCTACGATCCCCAGCGCGAAACCGCCCAAACACGCACAGCCATTTGACTACCGGTTGGTCGCCCGTCAGCCGCCCTTGCGTTTGGCGATCTCGTCGGTGAGGCGCGGGACGACTTTGAAAAGGTCGCCGACCAGGCCGAAGTCGGCGATGGCGAAGATCGGGGCATCGGCGTCCTTGTTGATCGCCACGATCGTCTTGGAGGTCTGCATGCCGGCGCGGTGCTGGATGGCGCCGGAGATCCCGACCGCGACGTAGAGCTGCGGCGAGACGGTCTTACCGGTCTGGCCGACCTGGTGCTGGTGGGGATACCAGCCGGCGTCCACGGCGGCGCGGCTGGCGCCGACGGCCGCGCCGAGCTGGTCGGCCAGCGCTTCGACCAGTGCGAAGTTCGCCGGGTCCTGCAGCCCCCGGCCGCCGGAGACGATGGTCTCGGCCTCGGCGACGTCGGGGCGGCCGCCGCGCTCCTCGACCACGTGGTCGATCACGCGGATCTCGGCACCTGTCGCCTCGCGCTGGCCGAGGTCGACGACCTGCGGCTCGGCGGGCGCCTCCTGTGCCGGGAACGAGTTGGGCTTCACCGCCAGCACCGGGACGCCGGTGGTGACCCGGGCGCGGACGATGGTGGCGCCGCCGAAGACGTTCTGGGTCGCAACCAGGCCGCCTCCGTCACCGGATCCGGTAGCGGAGTCGATGTCGGAGACGTCGGCCAGCATGCCCCAGCCCTTGCGGGCGGCCAGCCGGGCGCCGGCGTCCTTGCCCGCCGGGGTGGCGGCGACCAGCACCGCGGCCGGCTCGGCGCGGGAGGCCGCCGCGTCGAGGGCGTCGGTCAGCGGCCCGGGGAGCTGGTTGCTCCAGCCCTCGCCGGTGGCGGCGTAGATGGTGGCGGCGCCGTGGCGGGCGAGGCCGTCACGGGCGCTGTCGAGCCCCTCGCCGACGAACACCGCCGCCGGCTCGCCCAGCTCGCGTGCCTTGGCCAGCATCTCGGCGCTGACCTTCTTGAGGTTGCCCTCCTCGTGCTCCACCAGGACGAGGATCGTGGCCATGCCGTGCCTCCTGGAACTAGGACGAAGACTAGATGAACTTGTGCGCGGCCAGGAACTCGACCAGCTCGGTCGCGGCGGCGCCGTCGCCCGGGTCCTTGACCACCTGGCCAGACTGGCGCGGCGGGCGCGAGGTGGCGTCCACCACCGCGGTGGTGGCGCCGGCGCTGCCGACCTCGCCGGGGTCGATGCCGAGGTCGGCGATGGTCAGGTCGGTCACCGGGCGGGACTTGGCCGCCATGATGCCCCGGAACGACGGGTAGCGCGGCTCGTTGATCCCCTTGACCACGCTGACGATGGCCGGGCCCTGGGCCTCCAGCACGTCGTAGCCGGCCTCGGTCTCGCGGTGGATGCGGACGGTGGCACCCTCGACCTCCAGCTGCTTGGCGCCGATCAGGCCCGGCCAGCCGAGCAACTCGGCGACCGCGCTCGGCACCAGCGAGCCGCGCGCGTCGGTCGACTCCGACCCGGACAACACCAGGTCGGGGCCGACGTGGCGGATCGCCGCCGCCAGCACCTTGGCAGTGGCCAGCGCGTCAGAGCCGTGCAGGGCGTCGTCATGGACGTGCACTGCTGCGTCCGGGCCCAGCGACAGCGCCTTGCGGATAGCAGGCAGGGCGCTCTCGGGGCCCATGCACAGCACCACGACCTCGCCCTCCCCGGAGGATTCCTTGAGGCGGAGCGCCTCCTCGACGGCGTACTCGTCGACCGGGTTCATGATCGTCTCGACCGATTCCCGGTCGAGCGTGTAGTCGGCCGGGTCCAGCCGCTTCTCGGCAGCGGTGTCCGGCACCCGCTTGACGGTGACCAGGATCTTCACGGGTTCGTCCCTCCATGCTGGTTCGGGCGCCCATCATGCCGCAATCGAGGGCGTCCTCGCGGCGCGTGGCGCCTACTTGGGTGCCAAACTGGGAATAGAAAAGAAGGGCCGCGAACTCCCCGATTGGCTGTCTGTGGCCCCTCGCTCATAGGCTTTTGCGCGACCGGTCCATTCCCGAGACGAGAAGCGAGACGACCATCCCCGTGAGCCAAGACCGAGAACTCCCAGCCCAGCCGCAGCCGCCGCAGACTCCGCCTGGGGAGCTGCGCTCCGACCCCCTGACCGGGCGTGTGGTCGCGATCGCCAGCGGCCGGGCCGCGCGGCCCGAGGCGTTCCTGCAGCAGCCCACCCCGCTCCGCGGCCCGGCAGGCTGCCCCTTCTGCACCGGCAACGAGCGCCTGACCCCGCCGGAGGTATGGGCTGAGCGCGACCCGGGCACCGGCCCGGACGAGCCCGGCTGGCGGGTCCGGGTGGTGCCGAACCTGTTCCCCGCCTTCGCTGGCTCGGCTGCCACCGACGACGGCGGCACCGAGGGCCTGTACCGGGCGGAGCCGAGCGCCGGCGCCCACGAGGTGATCGTCCACAGCCCCGACCACGAGGCCAGCCTCGCGGAGCTGCCCGACGCGGAGCTGGTCCGGGTCCTGGCCACCTACCGCCGCCGCCTCGCCACCCTGCGGGAACGGGGCTACGGCTCGGTGGTGGTGATCGTCAACCAGGGCAAGCCCGCAGGCGCCTCGCTGGAGCATGCCCACAGCCAGGTGATGGCCACCGTGCACCGCCCGGAGCTGGTGCAGGCCGAGATCGAGCGGCTGCAGGCCGGCGCCTGTTCCGCCTGCGCCATGGTCGAGGCCGAGCGGGGCGGCGAGCGTCAGGTCGAAGAGAAGGATGGGCTGCTGACCCTCTGCCCGTGGGCCTCGTCGCTGCCCTACGAGGCGCTGTTGCTCCCCGAACGCCACCAGGCCCGCTTCGAGGACGGCGACGCCGACCAGGACCACGCCCTCGCCGGCGCCCTCGGCCGCCTGCTGCGCCGCCTCCACGGCGCCCTGGGTGCGGCGGTGCCCTACAACCTGGTGCTGCACTCCGCCCCGCCCGGGGTCGCCGATTTCCACTGGCACCTGCACCTGTACCCCCGCCTCACCACCTACGGGGGCTTCGAGCTGGCCAGCGGGATAGTTATCAACGTGGTCGACCCCGACCGCGCCGCCGCCACCTACCGCGGTGTCAGCGGCCCTTGAAGTTCGCTTCGCGCTTGGCGACGAAGGCGGCGATCCCCTCGGCGGCGTCCTCGGTGGCGAACAGGCCCTGGAAGGCGTGACGCTCCAGCAGCAGGCCGGTTTCGAGGCTGCCGTCGAGGCCGCCGTCGATCGCCTCCTTGGCCGCCCGCAGCGCCAGCGATGGGCCCTTGGCGAACCGCGCCGCCGCCTCGCAGGCCTTGGCATAGACCTCGCGGGGAGGGTGCACCTCGTCGACCAGCCCGATCGCGTGGCACTCCTCGGCGGAATACGGCCGCCCCGAGAACACCATCTGCTTGGCACGAGCCGGCCCCACCAGCCGCGGCAGCCGCTGGGTGCCGCCGGCCCCCGGGATGATCCCCAGCAGGATCTCCGGCTGCCCCAGCCGCGCGTCCTCGGCCGCGAACCGGAAGTCAGCCGCCAGCGCCAGCTCGCACCCCCCACCGAGCGCATATCCGGTGATCGCCGCGATTACCACCTTCGGAATCCCCGCCACCGCGTCGAGCGCAGCCCCGAGCGCCCCGGCGGTCGCTGCCATCTCCCCGAAGCTGCGCCCACCCATCTCCTTGATGTCCGCCCCGGCCGCGAACACCCGCTCACCGCCGTAGATCACCACCGCGCCCACGCCGTCGTCCCCAGCGGCCTCCAGCGCCACCGCATGCAGCTCGTCCCGCAGCTGCGCGTTGATGGCATTCACCTTCGGCCGGTCAAGCCGGATCGTCCCGACCCGGGTGCCCTCATCAACTTCCAGTCGCACGAACTCTCCCACCAGCGCTCCCTTCAGAATCAGTGGCGTGGCCAGCGCGGATTGTATCGGCATCCGCCGTCGGCCCCAGCAGCGCGAAGAGCTTTCGCAGCCGGTCTATGTTGTCTTCTGACTTGGCGAGTCGGCGTACCCGCAGCACCGCGTCCGTAAGTGCCAACGTGTGGCGCCGCTCACCGTCACCGGGCAGCTCGTGCCCCTTCCAAGCCGCGAACCAGGCCGCAACCGCGTCCCACTCGTAGGACCGGAACGGCCCTCCTGGATTGATTGGCGACGGGAACCGACCCGGCCCACGCGATCCCCGCGCTAGCGATCGAGCGTACTCATAGCTGATCCCAGCTCGCTCAGCGATCATGCGGAGATCGACCAACCCATTGTCGGCAACGCCGATCGCCATCAGGCCAGCGAGCTCGACATCGCGCACCGCCGAAACGATCGCATGGGCAAGATCAGGCGCCGCCCGATCGAACCTGATCTCCCCACCGCCGTCCGCCTTGAAGACAACCGCCCCATCGTCGCAGCCTGCCTCGTAGAGTCCGTCCACCTCAACGTCGTCCGGCGCGTGATCGAGCACGAGGGTGAAGTTATGCACTGCCTCTCTGGTCATCTTCCCTCCCCGACCTCATGGCGCTGACGTTGTATCCATACAACACCTGTTGCATAAATACAACACCCCTGAGCCTGGGCGGCGCGGGCCGCCGACTCGACACAAACAACCGGTTTAGAACTGCGGCGGTTCGGTGTAGTCGCCCCAGACTTGCTTGAGGGTTGCCACCATTTCGCCTTCGGTGGCTTCGGCGCGGGCGGCCTCCACCAGCAACGGGATGAGGTTCTCGCTGCTGGTGGCGGCGCGGCGCAAATTGTCGAGGGTGGCGTCGACCTTTGCGGGGTCGCGGGCGGCGCGGCGCTGGGCGAGTTCCTCGCGCTGGGCGCGTTCGACCTCGGCGGAGATGCGCAGGATCTCCAGGGGGTGGTCGTCGTCGGTGACGTATTTGTTCACCCCGACGATCACCTTCTCGCCTTTCTCCAGTGCGCGCTGGTAGACGAAGGCGGCGTCGGCCATCTGCTGCTGGAACCAGCCGCGTTCGATGCCGGTGAGCACGCCGTCGAGCATGGAGCCGCCGCCGCCGAACGCCTCGACGCGGGCGAAGATCTCCTCGGCGCGCTGCTCCATCAGGTCGGTGAGGTGCTCGACGTACCAGGAGCCGCCGAGCGGGTCGATGACGCTGGCCACGCCGGTCTCCTCGGCGATGACCTGCTGGGTGCGCAGGGCGATCTCGGCGGCGCGCTCGGTGGGCAGGGCGAAGACCTCGTCGAGGGCGTTGGTGTGCAGACTCTGGGTGCCGCCGAGGACGGCTGACAGGGCCTCCAGGGCGGTGCGGACGACGTTGTTGCCGGGCTGCTGGGCGGTGAGCGAGACCCCGGCGGTCTGGGTGTGGAACTTGAGCCGCAGCGCCGCCTCGCTCCGCAGGCCGTAGCGTTCCCGCAGCCAGCGCGCCCAGATGCGGCGGGCGGCGCGGAACTTGGCGATCTCTTCGAAGAAGTCGATGTGTGCGTCGAAGAAGAACGACAGCTGCGCCGCGACGGTCTCGGCGTCCAGGCCGCGGCGCTTGGCCAGCTCGATGTAGGCGAACCCGTCGGCCAGGGTGAAGGCCAGCTCCTGCGCGGCGGTCGAGCCGGCCTCGCGGATGTGGTAGCCGCTCACCGAGATGGGATGGTATTTGGGCACCTCGGCGGCGCAGAACTGCAGCAGGTCGGCGATCAGGCGCAGGTGCGGCTCGGGGGGGAACAGCCATTCCTTCTGGGCGATGTACTCCTTGAGGATGTCGGTCTGCAGGGTGCCGTCGAGCTTGGCGACGTCGGCGCCCTGGCGTTCGGCGGCGACCAGGTACATGGCGAACAGCATCGGCGCCGGGCCCGAGATGGTCATCGAGGTGGTGATCCGCTCCAGCGGCAGAGCGTCGAAGAGGACCTCCATGTCGGCGGCCGAGTCGATGGCGACGCCGCAGTGGCCGACCTCGCCCAGGGAGCGCGGGTCGTCGGAGTCGCGGCCCATCAGCGTCGGCATGTCGAAGGCGACGCTGAGGCCGCCGCCGCCCTGGGCGATCAGGTAGCGGTAGCGGGCGTTGGTCTCGCGAGCGTTGCCGAAGCCGGAGAACTGCCGGATGGTCCAGGGCCGGCCGCGGTACATGGTGGCGTGGATGCCGCGGGTATAGGGGTAGTCGCCGGGGAAGCCGATGGTGGCGGCCTCGTCCCGGCCGGGGTGGTCCACCGGGGACACCAGCGGCGGGTTCGGCTCGCCGGACAGGGTGGTGAAGTCCGCATCCCGCTCCCCCGCCGCCTGGTAGCGGCGGCGCCAGCGGTCGCGCTGTGCGTCAAGGTCTTCGAGCGGGGTGGCATCGTGGGCCTCGTGCTCGCTCAAGGGTCGCCTCCGATCAGCTCCGTCCCGGCCGGATCACGGCCGGTTCGACGGCCTAAGGCGATTGTAGTGACCTGCCACGGCCTGGCTCCGGGCTGGCGACGTGGAGGGCGCCGCGGCCGGCGATGTGGTGCCGGCCGCGGCGCCCTCCCCTCACTTGATCGTGGTCAACAGCTGTTCGGGATGTCGTCGCCGTACAGCAGGCGGTGGATCCAGTCGGTCACCATGAGACTGCCCTCCGCCGCCGCCCCGACGTGGCTGGCGCCCGCGTAGCTGACCCAGGTCACCGCCGCGCCCTTGGCGCACCAGTCGTCCTTGAGGGTGGTACCGACGCCGTAGGGGATGATCTCGTCGGCCTCGCCGTGGTAGAGCAGGACCGGCACCTTCGGGGCGATCGCGCCCAGGCGGTTCTCCTGGAGCCGCGCCTGCCAGGCCGGCGTGGTCATCGGGTCGCTGGTGGTGAGGTCCGACAGGCGCAGACCGGCCAGCTCGGAGTCGCTGCACTCGCCGCGGAGCCGGTCGAGGATCGCCAGACCCCGGGGGTTGAGGTAGCGCGCCAGGTGCAGCTCGGGGTAGGCGGTGTCGAATCCCGCGCCGGCGGCGAAGGCCAGGCCGAAGTTGGAGGTGCCTTCGAGGTTGTGCAGCACGCGCTCGAGGTCGGCGGGCACGCCGCCGGCCGCGACGCCCTTGACCGGCAGCTCCGGTGCGTAGGTCGCCGCCTGCTGGGCTGCCCAGCCGGCCGCCTGGCCACCCTGGGAGTAGCCGTAGATCATCACCGGCGCGGTCGCCGACAGCCCGGCCCCCGACACCCGCGAGGCGGCCCTGGCGATGTCGAGCACCGCGTGGCCCTCGGAGACGCCCACCGCGTAGGTGTGGTCGCCAGGGGTGCCGAGCCCCTCGTAGTCGGTGACGGCGACCGCCCAGCCACGCAGCAGGAGCTGGCCGATCACCAGCAGCTCGACGTCCTGGCCGTCGGCCAGCTTCTGCGAGGCGGCGCACTGGTCGCCCATCCCGTGGGTGCCCGGGGCGTAGCCGATGATCGGCCGGTCCCCGCCGTAGGGCAGGAATGGGACCAGCACGGTACCGGACACCACGTTCGGTGTCCCCAGGGCCGACGTCGATCGGTACTGGACATGCCACGCGTGGACCGGCAGGGGAAGGAGCCCGAGCGGATCGAGGTGGATGGTGGTGGGCTGTGCCTGCACGACATCCCCGGGCGCTGGGCGGGCGGCGGGCGGCGCCGCGGCGACCGTCCTGGCCGTGGCCGGACCCCCGGAGGACACGAGCAGGGCCACCGCCACCCCGACGACCATGGCTGGCTGCAGGACCCGGTACAGGAACCGCTGGGCTCGGTGTGGAACACGGGAGCCGAAGTGCATCGTCACCCTTTCTCGAACTATGTTTGTTTGTTTTGATCTCATTAATCAGATCGGAACGATTGCGGAGCGTAGCCGATCCGATTGGCTGGATCCACAACCCTGCGCGGACCGATCACGACCAGTTCGGCGGCCTCCGACGATTGCAATGACCGAATCCTGGGCAAAAGCCGCCCTGACATGCAGCCCGAGCAGGAACAGCTCCAGGAACAGATCGGAGGAGGGATGGACACGACCCAGCTCCTGAAAGGGGTGCTGGACCTGGCCGTGCTTGCCGTGATCAAGCAGCACGACAGCTACGGCTATGACGTGGTGCGCCAGTTGCGGGCCGCCGGGATCACGGAGGCCAGCGACGCCGCCGTCTACGGCACGCTGCGGCGCCTGCACGCCGGGGGGTTTCTGACCACCTACATGGTGACGTCGGAGGAAGGGCCGTCGCACCGGTACTACTTGCTCAGCGACGCCGGCCGCGCGCTGCTGGCGGAGTCGTCGGAGCGCTGGCGCTGCTTCAGCGGCGCCAGGAACGCGCTGCTGGGAGCAGCTACGGAACGAGGGGAGGCAGCGTGAACGCCACCGCCATGAAGGACGTCGCCCGCTACGCCGCCGAGGTCCGCGCCGCGCTCGCGGAGCTGCCAGCCGACCAGCGCATGGAACTGCTGGAGGACCTTACCGACCACCTGCGTGAGGTGTCGGCCGAGCTGGAGGCCGAATCCGGGCTGGAGCGCGAGGCAGCGCTCGCGGCAGCGGATGCCGGCTCCACCCTGTCCCTGGCGGAGCGGCTCGGACCCCCGGAGGCCTACGCGGACGAGTTGCGCGCCGCCGCCGGCCTGCCGCCGCGCCGCGAGGGCGGGTCTGGGCGCCACGCCGCGCCGCGGGTGGAGCTGGTCAGGTCGGAGCTGGCGCGGCGGCTGCGCCAGGCGTGGGCAGCGGCGGCGTGGAGCCCGGCCGGCCGCACCGTGCGGGACTTCCTGCCGGGGCTGCGGCCTGCCTGGTGGGTGCTGCGCGGCTACCTGACGGTGCTGCTGGTCGCCGCGCTGCTGCAGCGCACCCTACACGGTGGCAACACGGCCTCCTTCCCGGTGCCGGTGCTCTTCGGCAGCGCCGCCCTGGGCCTGCTGAGCATCGCCGTGGCGGTGATCGCCTCGGTTGCCCTCGGGAAACCTGGCGCCGCCTCGGCCTCGGCGGCTGGGCGGTGGCTCACGGTGCTCGGCAACGCCGGGCTCGGCGTGTTCGCGCTCGTGCTCCTGGTCAGCCTGCAGGGCAACGGCGCCACGGCGTTCGGCCGGCAGGCGGGCGCGGTGGCCACGTCGGGCAGCGGCTTCGGCTTGCGGATGAACGGCCGGGAGGTCAGCAACATCTTCGCCTTCGATGCCAAAGGGCGGCCGCTGAAGGCGGTCTACCTGGTGGACCAGGACGGCCGCCCGCTGGTCGCCACGCACACCGACAGCGACAACCTCGAGGTGACCATGCCGGTCGACCCGAACGGCATGGAGGTCGGGAACCTCTACCCGCAGGCGCAGAGCGTTATCGACGTCAGCTCCGGCTACCGTCACCAGGTCCCGGTGCCCGGCTTCGCGGCGCCGGCCCACGTCTCGACCGTGAGCATGGACCTCGCCTCGCTCACCGCGACCGCGCCCTCGACCGCGACCACCAAGCCCACCACCACCAAGCCCGCCACCACGCCGTCCAGCCGGTAACCGGTGCCGGCGCCGGGTCCGCGGCGCCGGCGCCCCTCCCCTCAGCGGTCGCCCTCAGCGGTCGTTGCGGACCTGGACCTGGTCGAGGAGCTGGTCGGCGGCGCTGTAGGGGCCCAGCTTGCCGGCGGCGACCTGCTCGGCGAGGGTGTCGAGGGCCTCGCCGTGGCCGAGGCCGCCGAGTTCGGCGCGCACGCTGGTGAGGGCGATCTCCTCGACCTCGCCGCGGGCGCGCCCGCGGCGGCGGCGCCCCAGCTCGCCGCTGGCCTCCAGGTGGGCGCGGTGCGCGGCGATCCGCTCGACCAGCTCGCCCACGCCGTCGCCGCGCTCGGCCGCTGTCTTGACCACCGGCACCTCCCACGGCCGCTCCTCGCCCAGATGCAGCATCTGGCGCAGGTCGCGGGTGACCTCCCCGGCGCCGTCGCGGTCGGCCTTGTTGACCACGAACACATCGGCGACCTCCAGGATGCCGGCCTTGGCGACCTGGACCGCGTCGCCGAACCCCGGGGCGAGCACCACCAGGGTGGTGTCGGCCAAGCCGGCGACCTCGACCTCGGCCTGGCCGACGCCGACGGTCTCGACCATGATCAGCTCGCAGCCGGCGGCGTCGAGCACCCGCACCGCCTGCGGGGTCGCCCAGGCGAGGCCGCCGAGGTGGCCGCGGGTCGCCATCGAGCGGATGTAGACGCCGTCGTCAAGGGCGTGGCGCTGCATGCGGACCCGGTCGCCGAGCAGCGCGCCGCCGGTGAACGGCGACGACGGGTCGACCGCCAGCACGCCGACGGTGCGGCCCTGCGCGCGGTAGGCGGCGACCAGCGCGTCACAGAGCGTGGACTTGCCGACGCCGGGCGCGCCGGTGAGGGCGACCACCTGTGCCCGCCCGGTGGCAGGGTTGAGCGCCTCGGCGACCTCGCGGAGCCGCGCCCGCTCGCCGTTCTCGAGCAGCGAGATCAGCCGCGCCACCGCGCGCTTATCGCCGTGATGGAGCCGGTCCAGCAGCTCCCGGGTCCGGGTGTCAACCGGCGGCACGCGACCTCACCTTCACCCTCAACTTCAGCTTCAACTTCACCCTTCCGCCCGGAGCAGGAGGGCGTCGCCCTGGCCCCCGCCGCCGCACAACGCGGCCACCCCGAGGCCCCCCCCACGGCGGCGCAGCTCCAGCGCGCAGGTGAGCGCCAGGCGGGCGCCGCTCGCCCCGATCGGGTGGCCGAGCGCGACCGCGCCGCCGTTGACGTTCACGATGGCCTCGTCCACGCCAAGCTCACGGACCGACTGCAGCACCACGGCGGCGAAGGCCTCGTTGATCTCCACCAGCTCCAGGTCCGCCACGGCCACGCCGCCACGCTGGCAGGCGTCGCGGATGGCGTGCGACGGCTGCGAGTGCAGGCTCGGGTCGGGCCCGGCGACGGTGCCATAGGCGAGCAGCTCGGCGAGCACCGGCAGGCCCTCGCGCTCAGCCCGCTCGCGGGAGGTGACCACCACGGCGGCGGCGCCGTCGGAGATCTGCGAGGCGTTGCCGGCGGTGATGGTGCCGCCGGCGCCGAAGGCCGGCTTGAGCTTGCCGAGCGCCTCGGTGGTGGTGCCGGGGCGCACGCCCTCGTCCTCTTCAACCAGGATCGGGTCGCCCTTGCGCTGCGGCACCTGGACCGGGGTGATCTCCTCGCGCAGCACGCCCTTGGCGGCGGTCGCGGCGCGCTCGTGGGAGCGGGCCGCCCACTCGTCCTGCTCTGCTCGCCCGATGCCGAGGCGGGTGTTGACCTGGTCGGACAGCACCCCCATGTGCACCTGGTCGAAGGCGTCCCAGAGGCCGTCGTGGATCATCGAGTCGACCAGCTCGGCGTGGCCCATGCGCACCCCGAAGCGGCCCTTGGGCAGCAGGTAGGGGGCGGTGCTCATCGACTCCATGCCGCCGGCGACCAGCAGCCCCGCCTGGCCGAGCGCGACGTAGTGGGCGGCGGTGGCGATCGCGTTGGTGCCCGACAGGCAGACCTTGTTGACGGTGAGCGCTGGCACGGTCATCGGGATGCCCGCCCGAACCGCCGCCTGGCGTGCGGTGATCTGGCCTTGACCGGCCTGCAGCACCTGGCCCATGACGACGTGCTCCACCGCCTCGGGCGCCACGCGCGCCCGCTCCAGCGCCGCGGCGATGGCGACCCCGCCCAACTCCATGGCGGACAGGCCCGCCAGCGCCCCGCCAAAGCGCCCGATCGGCGTGCGCGCCCCCGCGCAGATGACGGCCCCGTTCAGCTCGGACATCCAGACCTCCAGCTCAAGCTCGCTCAGCGCGGCGGCACGCCAGCGCTAGCCAGCGCCAGCCGACGTTCGAGTCTACCGCCCAGCCTCCCTGGCCTCCCCACGTCAGCCGGTCGGCACTCGGATAGGCTGTGGCGATGACGGCGACGACGAGCCTCGGCTTCGTGCATGCGTGCGAGCAGAACCACTTGCAGCTCTGCCTGATCGGCGGCGGTGCGGTGACGCAGCTTGACTCCGGGAAGGTGGTGACCTGCCCGCTCGACCCGGTGTTTGTCTTCAACTACGTGTTCGGGGTGCGCCGTGCCTTCGATCTGGAGGGCGCACGGCGGGCGTTCCTCGCCGCTGGACGGCCCTACGTCCACGTCCTGGCCTCGCCGTCGTCCGGGAGCGACCTCAGCGGCCAGCTCGGCGCGCTCGGCATGCGGGTGGTCGAGCGACAGGCCTACCGCCGCGTCACCGGCACCGGTGAGGGCGCGCCGGGCCTGCTGCAGGTTGGCCTGGACGCCCTCGACGAGCTGCTACGGCTCTGGTGGGCGGCGTGGGCCGGCGAGCGGGCCGGGAAACGCGCGGAGGTGTTCCGGCTCCGGCTCGCCGATTCGCGTGGCCGTGCCTTCCGCAGCGCCGACGGCAACGGCATGTTCCTGCTGTTCGATGCCGGCCCGACGACGCAGCTGATCCACCTCGGCGTGGCCGCGGCGGCGCAGGGTCGCGGCATCGGGCGGCGCATGCTGGAGCTGGCCCCGGGCCTGGTGCCCGCCGGGCGGCCGCTGTGGCTGTTCACCAAGCTCGGCGGCGCCGGCGACCGGACCGCCACTGCGGCCGGCTGGGAGCTTGCCCATACCGCCGACGACTGGATGCTCGACCTCGACCCCGGCGATGCCGATACCGGCAATGCCGCTACCGATTGAGAACGCAACCGGACCTGGACCTGGAACTCGAAGGGACTCCTCTGTGCAGCTTGGACGCCTGGACCACGTCGGCATCGCGGTCAACGACCTGGCCGCCGCGCGCGCCTTCTATGAGGGCGTGCTTGGCCTGCGGGCGACGCACGAGGAGGTGATCGAGGAGCAGGGCGTCCACGAGCTGCTGTTCCCGCTCGGCGACGGCTGGGTGCAGCTGGTCGCCCCGCTCGGGCCGGACACGCCCGTTGGCCGTTTTCTGGCAAAGCGAGGTGAAGGCGTGCACCACGTCGGGTATACGGTCAGCGACGTCGTCGGCGCACTTGAGGAACTCCGTGCCAGCGGGATGGAGGTGATCGAGCCGGCCCCGCAGACCGGCTCCGGCGGGACCACGGTCGCCTTCGTGCACCCCAAGAGCGCGCATGGCGTCCTCGTGGAGCTGGTCGAGGAGGGAACCGGCCACCGTGGCCGTCCAAGTGGAGCATGATACGACCGTGAGAAGCCGAGAACAGCAGGCGGACCCGACTGACCGGACCACTGACCGGACCACCGAAGCCGGGACCGCGGCCCCGGCCTTAAGCAACGGCCACGAGCACAGCCTCCCGCCGGCGCGGCTGCTGCCGGAGCACCATGCCGACAGCGACAGCGGCCGTGTACGGTCGACAGCGCTGTTCCGCTGGGGGTTCTTCGCCGGCCTTGGCGTGCTGGCCTCGCTCGCCTCCGCCTTAGCGGTGTACTCGGTGCGCGACATCCTGCTGCGGGTGCTGGTGTCGCTGTTCCTCGCGGTCAGCCTGGACCCGGCCGTGCGCTGGCTCACCAATCGTGGCATGCGGCGCGGGCTCGCGGTGGGCATCATCTTCACGGCCTTCCTCGCCCTGCTCGCCGGGTTCCTGATGTCGGTGATCCCACCCCTGGTCAACCAGTTCGGCCAGCTGGTGCGCCACTTCCCCGAGTACGTCGCCACCCTGCAGGCCAAGTCGGCTCACTTCCGCGACCTGAACGACCGCTACCACCTCGGCACCAGGCTGGAAGGCGTGATCGAGCAGCTGCCCGGCAGGCTCACCGGCGGGGTGGTCGGCTTCACCGGCCAGGTGTTCGGCGCGCTGCTGTCGTTCCTGACAGTGGTGGTGTTCACCGTCTACTTCCTGCTGGACCTGCCGCGGCTGCGCCACGGCGTGGTGCGCCTGTTCCCGGTGGAGCGGCGCGAACGCTACGGCCGCGTGGCCGACATCATGGTGGAGAAGGTCGGCGACTACATGATCGGCCGGCTGGTGATCGCCTTCATCGGCGGCTCGGTCGCGTTCGTGCTGCTGGAGGTCCTGGGGGTGCCCTATCCCCTGCCACTGGCGATCTTCATCGCGCTGCTCGACCTGATCCCGCTGCTCGGCCACCCGATCGGCTCGGCCGCCGCGGTGCTGGCGGCACTCGTCACCAAAGGGTTCTGGCCCACCACCGTGCTGCTGATCGTGCTGCTGGTCCTCTACCAGCAGGTGGAGAACTACCTGATCGCCCCGCGCGTGCTGCGCCACTCGGTGGACATCTCACCCGCCGCGGTACTGCTGGCCGCACTGATCGGCGCCGCCATCCTCGGCGTGATCGGCGCGCTGGTGGCGATCCCGATCGCCGCCGCGCTCAAGGTCGTGCTGGTGCGCCAGATCGACCAGTACGAGGCGACCACCACCGCGCGCCGCCCCCACCCCCACCTGCCCCGCCTGCGGCGCCGCCCAGGCGACGACCACCACGAGTAAGTTCCTCACAACGAAATACCGAATGCAGGCATAGGCGAGGGGGGCAAGGGCCGGTCCTCCCCTGCCCCCCTCGCGCTCTTCGGCTCCGTTTGGGGGCTCTCGGAACCAACGGCGCCCATGAGCGTACTAAAAGCCTTGTGACGTTGTCACCGGTTCCGGAGGAATCAAATCCAAATCGGAGCAATAAAATCGAGCAGCACCTCGTTTACCCGCTCTGGCTGCTCCAGGTTGGCCAGATGGCCGGCACCCTCGACCAGTACGAAACGAGCGTCACGGATCGCGGTGGCCACTGCCCGTCCCTGCTCAGGTCCGGTGACAGTATCCTCGGCTCCGGTGATCACCAGCGTCGGGACGGCGACCGCGGCGAGGTCGCTGGTCGAGTCCGGCCGCGCTGCCAGGCAGTGCTCGGCGGCCACGACCGCGGCCGGGTCCTGGCCGAGCATCAGCTCCCCTACCCGCTCGACCAGCTCGGGCCGCTGCTGCAGGCTGGTCGCGCCGAGCAGCCGGGGCAGCAGCGCCTCGGGCAGCACGCCGATCCCCTCGTCCTCAACCCGCTTGGCCAGCTCGAAGCGGGCAGCGGCGGTCTCCTCGGTGTCAGCGGCCGCGGTGGTGCTCAACAGGATCAGGCCGCCGAGGCGGTCCAGATGCCGGCGGATAAAGGCGTAGGCGACGTAGCTGCCCAGGGACAGCCCGGCGAGCACCACCTGGTTGAGGCCGCGCTCGTCGATCATGCGGGCCAGGTCGTCGGCGAGCAGGTCCATGGTCGGGATGCCGTCCAACTGCTCCCGCGCGCCCCCAAACCCTCGCAGGTCCGGCACGATCACCTGGTAGGCCCCTGCCAGCGCCTCGACCTGCGGCGCCCACATGCGCCCGTCGAGCGGGAAGGCGTGCACCAGCACCACCGGCGTGCCCTCGCCCTGGACCGTGGCGGGAACAACAGCCGTCGCCGCCGTATCTGTCATGTCTCTCTCCTCGAAGAGATGGTCGCTGAACCTGGGGCAGCAACCACCACAATTACCCGCTCACGCCCAGGTGACGCATCAGCAAATCAAGGTAGACCGCCTCGGGCAAACTGTCAGGATGCCGGGGCCGGGAGGGGTGGGGCGGGCAGGCCGACGGCGCTGAGGAAGCGGACCAGCAGGCCGGCGGTGAAGCCCCAGACGAGGACGCCGTCGACCCAGAACACGGGGCTGGGCATGGCTGCGGCGCGACCGCGCAGCGCGGCGGGGCTGACGAGGCGTCCCAGCGGCTCGGTGCCGTGGTTGGCCGGGTCGGCGAGTTGGCGCAGGGTGGGCCGCAGGATGCCCGCGACCTCGCTGTGGTTGGGATGGAGCGGCGCCTGGCCGTCCCAGCTGCCGACCACCGGGAGCACGTCGAAGCCGGACACGGTCAGGTAGGCGCGCGGGAGGCTGCCCAGCACTCGCACGCTGGCCGGGTCAAGGCCGACCTCCTCGTAGGCTTCGCGCAGGGCTGCCGCGACCGGGTTGGCGTCGGCGGGCTCGACCGCGCCGCCGGGCAGCCCCACCTGGCCGGCGTGGTTGCGCATATGGTCGGGCCGCCGCACCAGCACCAGCTCCAGGTCGTCGGCGCCGCCGGGAACCGGCGACAGTGCCAGCAGCACGGCGGCATCGGCGCCCACGGGGGCGGCCGGCTCGGTGTACGGCAACTCGGCGAGCCGCTCCTGGAGCGTTGCTTCAGCGGTCATCTGACCAAGGATAGGCTCAGAGGCTACACACATCGTCTTGATATCTTTCCGGGACATACTGCGGCGATGCGGCTGCTGGTGGTCGGCGGCGCCGTCGTCACGCTGGTCCTCCCAGCCGATTGACGCCTCCCCTCATCGGTCTCATACCGACTGGTCGCTACCATCAGACGGTCAGATCCTCGCACCGCAGATGAAGTTGCTCACAGGTGACGTGACGGCGTGGCAGCGATGCGACGGCTTATGGGACCCCCGGCAGTCCACAGAGGCTGCAGACCGCCGCCAGGCCCTCCGCTCTGATCAAGGGTCCATCGAGGGGATGCGCATGCCCCCGGCCAGCGACCATGACGACAGCGACCTCCGCGGCCCACCAGGTGCGGTCTGGGAGGGCCTGCGCCGCTTCGCCAAGCTTCCGGCATGGCTGGATGCCGGGGTGCGACCCGACCAGGTCCGGATCGCCCTGATCGCGGCCGTCCCCGAGCTGGCGGACGGGACGCTCACGCTGGCCGACTGCCGAGTCAAGCGCCCGCGCCTGGACCACGGCCACTGGACCGCGACCTACCTGCTGACTATCCGGGAACCTGGCCAGCCACCGCACCACGTCGCCCTGAGTGGCCACCTCTACCCCCTTGGCCCCCATCCCCAGGGCGCCGCTTCTGCCGGCGGGCTATCCGGCGGGGTCCACGCCTTCGGCGCACCGGACTGGCGGATCTGGCTACCCGGCCTCGACCTGGAGCTGCGCCGCGAAATGCCGGAGGCGACGCTACCCGCACTCGCCGACCTCACCGAGCCCGCCCGGGGCCGCCGCCTGATCGAGCGCGCCATCCGCGCGGGCGCGCCTGCCTACCGGGGCATCGAGATCGCCGCCTGCACTCCCACGGTGCTGCGGCAGCATCTTGGCAGGGGTGGCCGGGCCACGATCGCTTGTCAGCTCACCTACCCTCCCAGCGTCGACCCCGGCGGCCGTGGCTGGCCCTCCAGGGTGATCGCCAAGGTGTACGCCGACGACAACGGCCGGCACGCCGCAGCGGCGATGCGTGCGCTGTGGTCCGCCGGACTGCCACCCGCCGTGGTGACGCTCGCCGAACCGCTCGCCTACCTTCCCGACCTGCGCCTGTTGGTGCAAGGCTCGATCCCAGCCGAGCAGACCCTCGACGACCTGCTCCGCGCCGCGCTCCGGGCAGACAACGACAGCGCGCTCGCGCAAGGGGACGCCCAGGCAGACGCGGCTGTCGAGCGAACCGCCGCTGCCCTGGCCGCGCTGCACAGCAGCGGGGTCGGCCGCGGCCCGCGGGTCACCGTCGAGCACGAGCTGGACGGGCTCGCCGCGCTCTCCGGGCGCCTGGCCGAGCTCGTCCCCGAGCTCGACGGGGCGGCGGACGCCCTGCTCGGCTGGGCACGGGCACTCGCCACTCGCGCCCCGGCCGACCCCGCCGTCCCCACCCACCGCAGCTTCCATCCAGGACAGGTGCTGCTGCACCAGGGTCGCGTCGGGATCATCGACTTCGACGACCTCTGCCAGGCCGAGCCAGCGCTGGACGTCGCCCAGTTCCGTGCCACCACCAAGTACCTCGCCCTGGCGGTGCCCCGACCCCGGACCCGGTCCGACGCCGCCACCGCCTCCGAGGACGTCACCACCCGGCTGGGCCGGCTCGCCGCCGCCAGCCAAGTCTGCGACCGGTTCCAGCGTCGCTACGCGGAGGTCGCGCCCGTCAGCGCGGAGCGGGTCGCGCTGTGGGAGACGCTGCACCTGTTCACCTACGTCCTGCACTGCTGGACGGGCGTCCGGCCGCACCGCCTGCACGCCACCATGTTCCTGCTCGGCCACCACCTGCTGGCCTCCGGCATGGCAGCATGAGCCGGAGCCGGCAACCCGGCACAGCGACGGCGACGACGGCGACGGTGGCGGCGATGAAGGCAGGAGGCGAGATGGCCGCGACAGCACGCTGGCTGCTGGTGACCGTCTCCACCGCCGGGGCGCCCGCGGCGCTGCGCGTCCACGTGTGGCGCAAGCTGCGCTCGCTCGGCGCGCTATATCTGCAGCAATCGGTCTGCCTGCTGCCCGACCAGCCGGAGGTCGCCCGAGCGGTGCGCCGGTTGCTCGACCGGGTGCGCCACGACGGCGGCGAGGGCCGGGTGCTGCACCTCGCCCTGACCGATCCCGGCGAGCACATGGCCATCGCCGAGGAGTTCCGCCGCGAGCGGTCAGCCGAGTACGCCGAAGTCCTGGAGCGCACTCCGGCGTTCCTGGAGGAGCTGGCGACCGAGCGCGCCCGCAGCCGGACGACCTACGCGGAGGTCGAGGAGTCAGAGGCCGACCTGGAGCGATTCAAGTCGTGGCTCGCCAAGATCGCGGCGCGCGACTACTTCGACGCGCCCGGTGGCGCGGAGGCGCGGGACGCGGTGGAGCGCTGCGCCGCCGCCCTGGCGCAGTTCGAGGAAGAGGCATTCGCCTCCGAAGCGCCCCCCGAACCACCCGCCAGGGCGCTGGACACGCCGCCTACAGGCGCACCACCGAGCAGGTAAGGGTGCGGGTGATGCCCTCGATGGCCTGCACCTGTGCGACCACGAGCTGGCCGAGCTGGTCGACGGTGGGAGCGTCGACCTTGGCGATCACGTCGTAGGGGCCGGCCACGCCCTCGGCGCTGAGGATGCCCTCGATCTGCGACAGCGCCTTGGCGACTTGGCCGGCCATGCCGACTTCGGTCTGGATCAGGATGTACGCGGTCATCTTCGGTTCAGGCCCCCCTTTGGACGCACCCGTGCTCGCTCCACTGGATGATCATGCGGCCACCCTACCGCGTGACGGCGCCAGTCGTTGCGGCGCTCTGCCTGGCGTCACACCGGGCGTCACGCCAGCAGGCCGCCGTCCACGATCAGGGTGGTGCCGGTCATGTAGCTGCCGGCGTCGGAGGCGAGCAGCAGCAGGGGGCCGGCCAGCTCGGCGGGGTCGGCCCAGCGGCCGAGGGGGACGTTGGCGGTGACCGTCCGGCTCTGCTCAGGATCCGACCACAGCAGGCGGGTCAGCTCGGTGCGGACCCAGCCGGGCGCGAGGCAGTTGACCCGCACGCCCTGGGGTGCCGCCTCGCGGGCAAGGGTGCGGGTGAGCGCCACCACCCCCGCCTTGGCGGCGCCGTAGGCGCCCAGCCCGGGGGTGGCTTCGAAGGCGGCGACGCTGGCGACGTTGATGATCACGCCGCCGCGTGGCAGGTGCGCCAGGGCGGCGCGGCTGGCGACGAAGGTGGCGCGCAGGTTCAGCGCCAGCACCTTGTCCCAGCCAGCGGTGCGGGTCTGCTCCAGGGAGGCCACGAACGGCTGGCCGCCGGCCACGTTGACGAGCAGGTCGAGCCGCCCGGTGGCCTCAACGGCGCGGGCCACGGCGTCCTCGACGGCCACCTCGTCGGTGACGTCGGTGGGGACCGCCAGCGCGCCGGGGGCCCCGGCGGCGCGTGCTTCGGTGGCGACCCACTCCAGGTCGTCGGCGGAGCGGCTGGCGAGCACCACGGTCGCGCCGGCGGCGCCCAGGGTGATGGCGGCCTGGCGGCCGATGCCTCGGCTCGCCCCGGTGATCAAGGCGGTGCGGCCATCCAGCCGGAAGCTCGCGGGCAGGTCCGGGTCCGGAGCCTTGGCCTCAGCCATCGCGCCGGCCGCCTCCGGCTCCGGCTCCGGCTCCGGGTCCGGCGAGCGCCCAGGCGCCGGGCAGCAACCCGGCGGCGAGCAGGATCTTGATCCCATCGCCGGCGAGGAACGGCGTCACGCCCAGGTGCAGGCCCTGGGCGAGGCTCAGCTGCAGGTCGATCATCAGCCAGGACAGCCCGAAGGCGTAGATGGCCAGGTTGCCGGCGACCATGGTGACCACCGTACGCAGCGGCGTGCGGTCCAGGCTGCGCCCTGCCAGGCGGCCGACCACCGCCGCGGCCACCACGAAGCCGATGAGGTAGCCGAACGAAGCGAGGTTGGGGTTCTTGAACATCGCCGTCCCGCCCGTATGGTGCGCGAACCAGGGCACCCAAGGCGTCAGCCCGGCGAGCACGTACAGCAGCATGCCGGCGAGCGCGCGGCGCCAGCCGAGCACGGCTCCGCCCAGCAGCACCGCGAAGGTCTGGCCGGTGATCGGCACCGGCGTGAAGCCGAGCTTGATCGACAACTGCGCGGCCAGTCCGGTAAGAGCGGCATAGCCGATGACCAGCGCCACGTCCCGGACCCGCTGGCCCGGGACCAGGTCCGCCAGCACGATCTCCCCGGGCCTGCCGCTGCCGAGCGGCCAGCCGCTGCCGAGCGCGCCTTCCGATGCCGATGTCGCCACACTGCCTCCTCGTCCTGGTCCTGGTCCACCGCACGACTCCACCGCACGACTCCACGGCAACTCTACGGACTCACCCACCTTTGCCGGAGTTTCAGGGTGCCATGCGAGGTTGCACCTTCATGCGCATTTAGGATTAATCTGGATATTGCATAATGCACGCTGTCGATCATGAGGGGGCATCGGGATAGTCACCAGGACGGAGGTCGCGCATGACTCCACTCTACGAGCGACTCGGCGGCGCGCCTGCGTTCGAGGCGCTGGTCGAGGACCTCTACCGCCGCCTCCTCCAAGACGAGACGCTGCGCCCCTACTTCGACGGGGTGGACATGGAGCGGCTCAAGCGGCACCAGCGCGCCTTCCTGACGACGGCGTTCGGCGGCCCGCAGGAGTATTCCGGGCGCACCCTGGAGGCCGCCCACGCCCGCTTCGACATCACCGACGAGGCCTTCGACCGGGTGGCTGGCCACCTGGTCGCGGCGCTTGCCGGCCTCGGCGTCCCAGAAGAGCAGATCAAGGAGGTCGCCGCCGCGGTCCTGCCGCTGCGACCCGCCATCGTGCAGTCGTCGGCTTCCGACCGCTCATAGCCCGCGCCCCGGGCACCCAGGGAGGATCGCGCATGGCCCAGCTCTACGCCCAGCTCGGTGGCAGGGACGCGTTCGAGGCGCTGGTGGACGAGCTCGACCGCCGCATCCTGGCGGACACCCGCCTGGCCGGCTACTTCGCCGGGGTGAGCCTGGAGCAGCTCAAGCGGCACCAGCGCTCGTTCCTGACGATGGCGTTCGGGGGGCCGCGCGGCTACGTCGGCCGCACGGTGGAAACCGCCCACGCCAAGCTCTCCATCACCGACGAGGCCTTCGACCAGGTGATGGACCACCTGGTGGCCGCCCTCCTCGACCTGCGCGTCCCTCGGCCGCTGATCCGCGAGGTCGCCTGCGCGATCCTGCCGCTGCGCCATGACATCGTGCGCCCGTCCAGCCCCTGGGCGGGTGCCGGCCTGGACGCCAGCCCCGTCGGGCAGACGCCCCTGTCCAGCCCACCCGTGGGCCCGGTCCTCCCCGCCCCTACCCCTACGCGGCAACCAGCCTGGCCGCGACGGTCTTGAAGCGGCCGACCACCTGGCCGTAGGCGCGCTCGAACTCGGCAGCCTGGTTGGCCGGGTAGCCGTCGCGCGCCCCGCTCACCGGTGGCAACCGGAACTGGTCACGGCGCGAGCCGAAACCGAAGCTTGAGCCGGAGCCGGAGGAGGCCGCCCGCAGCGTCCGCGACAGCTCGTCGCTGAGCAGCCAGACCACCCCGAAGATCACCCGGATGATCTCGTGGCCACCGGGGCCGAGGAAATCGACGTCGCAGGCGCCGAAGGCCTCCCGCACGGTGCCCGCCAGCGCCTCCTGCCCCTGCTCGCGGGACACTGACACCCCCGGACGCTGCCGTTCGGCGTCCCAGCCCAAGGGGGCCCCGGCGGCGGCCTGCCTGGCGGCCCACAGCAGGTCGAGCCGGCGCGGCGCCGACCGGTACCGCGCCATCGCCACGCCGACACTGGAGCCCTCCAGGATCGGCGACTCGTCGGGGCGGATGCGCCCCTCCTCCCCCTGCAGAAACAGCACGCCGAAGTAGCGGAGCCACAACCGGGAGACGTCCTCGAACGCGTCCTGGAGCGGCGTGCCTTTGGCGATCCGCTCCCGCACCTGCTCGTCGAGCAGCTTGACCGCCAGGAACGAGGCGTCCCGCAACGGCCGGTACAGATGCTCGTCGACGTGGCCGAGCCCCTCGCCGGCAGGGGCAACCACCACTCCCACGTCGCGCAGCTTGCGCCGGTGACGCTCCTCCAGCTCCCCCCACCCGCCGGCGTTGGCGCTCAGCGACCAGCCCGCCCCCAACGGCAGCTGCGCCGCCGAGCCGTCAAGCTCTGCCCCGGCCAGCCGCAGCGCCAGCGCATGCCCGCGCAGGCCCACAAACCGTCCCCACGCCACAGGCGCGGCCTCCTCAACCCCCCGGGCTTCAGTCCGGCCAGTTAGGCTAGCGCGATGGCGGTGGGTCGTCACCTCGGCGGCGTCCCTCGGCGCGGCGCAGCGTGGCGAAGTGGCGCTGCCAGCAGGCGCGATGCCAGTGTCGGCGCTGCTCGGGGCTGCCCTCCGGCCACACCACCACGTGCAGGGTTCGGGGAAAGATCTCCTGGTCACAGCCGGGACAGCGGTAGACCTTGGTGGCTCGGTAGGGCTGCACGACGCGCAGGTGCCAGCCGCCCGCGACCCATTCGAGCGCCAGCGGATCGCCGCGGAAGCGCCAGGGCCCGCGGTCGTCGAACGGCATCGGCCTCCCTCCCCAATTCAGAGGCCGAGCAGGCGGACGGCATTGTCGCGCGTCACCCGCCGGAAGGCGTCCGGGGAGAGGCGCTGCTCCCAGCCGCTCAGGACCGTCCCAGCGTTGAAGAAGGGCGCGTCGGAGCCCCACAGCACCCGGTCGCCGAGGCGGCCCTCGGCCTCGCGCACCAGTTCCTCCGGCACGTATTTCGGCGCCCAGCCGGACAGCTCCAGATACACGTTGGTCTTGTGCAGCGCGATGGCAATCGCCTCCAGGTGCCACGGCCAGCCGAAGTGGGCCATGATCACCGGCATCTCCGGGTAGCGGGCCGCCACCCCGTCGAGGTGGATCGGCCGGGCGTAGGCCAGCTCGACACCCTGGCCGCCTGGCGTGCCCGCGCCGATCCCGCTGGTCCCGGTGTGGAACAGGCAGGGCGCGCGATAGATCGCGGCCCGCTCGAACAGGTCGGACCAGCGCGTGTCGTCGGGCCGGAAGGCCTGCATCGACGGGTGGAACTTGTAGCCGATCAGGCCCAGCTCCTCGTGGGCGCGGCGCATCTCGCGCAGCGCACCGGCGCCCTTCCACGGATCGATCCCAGCGAAGCCCACGAAACGGTCGGGGAAGCGGGCGACGATCTCGGCGACCAGGTCGTTCGGCAGGCGCGGCCGGCGGGTTCCGGTCTCGGCGTCCCAGCCGAGCAGCACCCCGACGCAGTCGATCGCCTCATAGGACGCGGCCAGCTCCTCGGCGGTCCGCAGGGTGATCTGGCTGCGGAAATACCGCTCGGCCGCCTCCCGGTACGGGCCCATGCTGCCCTCGACCCATTCCCGGATGGGCAGGTGGACATGGAGGTCGACAGCGCGCACCTCGGGAGTCTACCTGCCCCGAAACCGCCGCCGAATAAGTTCGCCCGGCTGTTTCAGTTGGAGGCGTAGCGTAGGCAACCATGAACCGTTTCGAGGACGCCATCGCACGGGAGTTGACGCCGCTGCTGCGTGGCCGCGCCAAGACCCGCAGCATCCGCGCGCTCGCCCGCTGGGCCGCGGCGACGCTGCCACCTGGCGCGCTCAGCGCCGACGGCGTGGTGAGGGTGCTTGACCGCCTCGGCGACGCCGACCCCGACGTGGTCGCCACTGAGGTCATGGCTGAGGCGCCAGACCGTTTCGGCCGCAATTGGGAAGCTGGCCCGGCGCACTGAAGCCAGACCTGTTACAACCTCTCGCGGACATGTCACGCGAGAAGGAGTCGCACATGCACATCCCGAACGAGCTCACAGTCCTCAGCCACCAGCGCCAGACGGCCCAGGACCGGGCGGCCGACTGGATCACCAAGTTCGCGGGTTCGATGCTGTTTGTGTACCTGCACCTTGGCTGGTTCGCGCTGTGGGTGCTGTACAACGTGCTCGCGCCCAAGGGCTTCGACAAGTTCCCCTTCGGGCTGCTCACCCTGATCGTCTCGCTGGAGGCGATCTTCCTGTCCACGTTCGTGATGATCTCGCAGAACCGCGAGGCGCTCCGCTCTGACATCCGCGCTCAGCTCGACTTCGAGACCAACGTGATCTCCGAGGTCTGGATCGAGACCATCGCCGCTGCCCACAACATCGACATGCACGAAATCCACGCCAAGGTGAAGGAGCGCATGGCCGAGGCCCTCGCCCGCGAAGCGGAGGGCGGCGGTGGCTCTGGCCCCGCCAGCCCTGCCTCTAACCTCGGCACCAAGCTGATCGCCCCCGCACGTGGCTGACCGCCCTTTCCCGTCTCCGTATGTGCTGTTGAGCTGCGCGATGTCGCTTGACGGGTACCTCGACGACGCCTCTGGGGAGCGGCTGTTGCTGTCCAACGAGGCTGATTTCGACCGGGTGGACGAGGAGCGGGCGCGCAGCGACGCGATCCTGGTTGGGGCGAACACGGTGCGCCGGGACAACCCGCGGCTGCTGGTGCGGTCGGCGGCGCGGCGGGACGAGCGGGTCAGGCAGGGGCTCCCGGCTAACCCGCTCAAGGTCACGGTGACGGGGCGGGGCGACCTCGACCCATCAGTGCGGTTCTTTGCCGGCGAGGGCGACGGCGGGGCGGCCGGGAAGCTGGTCTACTGCGCCAGCCCGGCGGTTGAGAAGGCGCGGGAGCGGCTCGCGAGGGTCGCGGGGGTGGTTGACGCGGGCGACCCGGTTGTTCTGGAGGGCGTTCTGGGCGACCTCGCCGGGCGGGGGGTGCGGCGGCTGCTGGTGGAGGGCGGGAGCACGATCCTCACGCAGTTCCTGGGCAGGGGTCTTGCCGACGAGTTGCAGCTGGTGATCGCGCCGCTGGTTGTGGGCGATCCGGAGGCACCCCGCTTCGCCGGCGGTACGAAACCGTTGGGTCTCAGCCTGGCGGAGGTGCGGCCGATCGGTGAGGTGGTGCTGCTGCGCTACCTCCTCCCACGGGCGGAGGACCGGCGCTGGCTAAAAGCGGCGATCGAGCTGTCGCGGCGCTGCCCGCCGTCGGTGGCGGCGTACTCGGTGGGTGCGATCGTCGTGGGGGCGGACGGTGTCGAGATCGCCCGGGGCTTTTCCCGGGAGGGCGACCCGCATGACCATGCCGAGGAGAGCGCGCTCCGCAAGCTTCCCACTGGAGATCTCCGCCTGGAGGGGGCCACCCTCTACAGCTCGCTGGAGCCGTGCGGCGTGCGCAGGTCCCGTCCGAGGAGCTGCGCCTCCTTGATCCTGGAGGCAGGCATCCGGCGGGTGGTCTTCGCCTGGCGAGAACCGCCGCTGCTGGCCGCCGGGGAGGGTGCGGCGGCGCTGCGGTCAGCGGGTGTGACGGTCATCGAGGTTCCCGAGCTGGCCCCGCTGGTCCGGGATATCAACGCTCACCTGCTGCCACCCTCGGCCTCCACCTCAGCTCCCTCTTCCAGCTCGATCGGCTGAGCGGGGGCCGGTACGGGCGGGGCGAAGCCCTCCGGCCAGCGGGTTGCGGCATCGGCGACCACGCCGTCGAGCCTGGCGCCAGCCAGGTCGGCGCCAGTCAGGTCAGCGCCGCGCAGGTCCACGCCACTCAGGTTGGCACCGCCCAGCTCGGCGCCACGCAGGTCCGCGCCGTCCAGCCGGGCGTCGATGAGGTTGACGTACTTGAGTTTGGCGCCGCGCAGACGCGCCCCACGGGCCTGGACGCGGCGCAGGTTGGCGTTGCGCAGGTTCACCCGGTCGAAGTTGGCACGGCGCAGGTACGCCAGGCGCAGGTCTACCCGGGACAGCAGCAGCTCCTCCGGGTCGCGCCACTCGGCCGGGCGCCGCCCGAGGATGGTGATGACCGCGGCCACGTCGGGCGCACGGAACTGCAGCGAGCGGAGTTGCCGCAGGTCGGGCTGAGCGTCGTCGGGCGAGGTCGTGCTGCCGTAGTCCCAGCCGGATGGCGGCCACGGCGAGTGGCCGCGGACGTAGGCGGTGAGCACCTCCAGGATCGGGCCGCGCTCGTCGGCGGAGGCGACGGCGATCCGTTCCAGCGCGTAGATGGCGCCGAGGCGGACGTCGAGCTTGTCGCTGCCGAGCTGCTCGATGGCGCGGCTGAAGCGCTCAGTGAGCTGGCCTTCGCGCATGATCTCGAGCTGGCGGCGGCCGAGGGTGACCTGGCGCCAGGTCGCCACCACGCCGCCGACCAGCAGCAGGCCGCCGACGCTCTGGACCAGGATGGTGCGCAGGTCGTCCTGGGCCTTGAGGGCGTCGGCCTGCGCCGGGGTGACGCTGGCTGGCACCAGCACCTTGGGCAGCAGCATCACCGCCGCGCCGAGCACCAGCACGGCGGCGGTGACAGCGACGGCGGCCCAGAGTCGGGTCCCGTTCGGCCGGCGGGGGGTCATGGCGGCTTCCCGGCCTAGTAGCTGTAAAAGCCCCGGCCGGTCTTGCGGCCGAGGTCGCCTGCCTCGACCATGCGCGCCAAGCTCTCTGGGGGGAAGAACTTCGGGTCGCGAGTGTCGTTGTAGATGTTCAGGCCGGCGTGGTACAGCACGTCGACGCCGGTCAGGTCGATGGTGGCGATCGGGCCCATGGCCCAGCCGAAGCCGAGCCGGCAGGCGGTGTCGAGGTCCTCGGCGCTGATCACGCCCTGCTCGACCAGGCGGGCAGCCTCCATAGCGACGGCGGTGATGAGGCGGGTGGTGACGAAGCCGGCGATGTCGCGCTGCACCAGCACGGTTGTCTTGCCGCAGGACTCGGCGAAGCGCTTGGCCCGCTCCAGGGTGGCGTCGGAGGTGCGGCGGCCGCGGACCAGCTCGCACAACGCCATCATCGGGACCGGCGAGAAGAAGTGCGTCCCGACCACCGACTCCGGCCGCTTGGTGGCGGCGGCGATCGAGGTGATCGGGATCGCGCTGGTGTTGGTGCCGAGCAGGGCCCCCTCTGGGGCCAGCTTGTCGAGGCGGCGGAACACCTCCCGCTTGACCTCCAGCTCCTCGTAGACCGCCTCGATCACGATCCCGGCGTCGCCAGCGGCCTCCAGCTCGGTGGTGGTGCTGATGCAAGTCAGCGCCGCGCCGCGCTCCTGAGGGGTGATCTTGCCTTTGGTCTCCAGGCGGGCCAGCGACTGGTCGATCTGCCGGCGGCCCCGGGCGAGGGCGGCCTCGCTCACGTCCTGGAGGGTCACTTCGTAGGTGGCCCTGGCAGCGACCTGGGCAATCCCGGCGCCCATCAGCCCAGCTCCGACCACCAACACCTTGTCAGCCACCGCCGCGCCTCCTCTGCCTGCTATCGCCGCACCGCCCTGGTCGCCAAAATGGGCCTTAACGGGTGTGCCAGAGCCACAGAGCGTATCGTGCCGGACGCGCAAGTACAGCAGGCAATTCAGGTTCCGCTGATTCAAGCCCGGACCACGCAAGGGTCGCGACCAGGAACAGCCCAGTGGCCGCTGCGGCGGTGACGCCGGTGTCGTTGAGGACGATCAGCGCGGCTGAGCCGAGCGCGCCGACCAGGGCCACCCGGCGGACCCACCGGGGCACGCGGGCGAGCAGTGGGGTGGGCCAGCGGCTCGCAAGGCCGGTGGCGAGCACCATCAGCGGCCCCCACCACGCCCAGAAGTTGCTGGCCAGCAGCGGGAGGTTGCCGTGGAGCTGGTTGGCGAGCGCGTCCAGGGCGGCGCCCGGGTCGTGCAGCAGCTCGTGGGCGAAGCGGCCGCCGTGGGTCGCCTGTCCGGCCAGCAGGGCAACGCCGAGCGCGACCACCACGGCGGCGGCCACCGCGAGCGCGACCCCGGTGAGCGCAGCGCGGGCGCTGGGCCGCCGGCCGCCGAGCAGCAGGAGGGCGAGCGCCGCGGTGATCATGGCGGTGAGCGCCCCGCCGACGTCCGCACCGAGCATGGGCAGCCCGTCGACTACGGCGAAGGCGGCGAACAGCCCTGCCGCTGGGAGCGCCGGTACTGGCCCGAAGGCGACCAGGAGCAGCAGCCCGGCGTAGGCGTTGGCGAAGTAGCCGTTGCCGAGCCCGTAGAAGCGCTCGCCGTCGAAGATGCTGTTGCCGAGGAGCGGCCGGCCGAGCGCGTGCCCGCCGAGCAGCAGGTCGGCGACGACCAGCGCGGCGAGCAGCGCGCCAAGCAGCGCCGGCGCGCGGTCCCAGGCCCGCGCCTCCGGCCGAGGCCTGCCGGCGGTGGATGCCACGGCGGCGGCAATCGCGAGCGCCAGCGACAGCCCCAGACCGGAAATCAGCCAGGCGGCCGACGCGCGCGGCGCCGCGACGCTCGAAAGCAGGTACCCGGAAGGGATTGCCCAAGCGAACAACAGCAGCGCCCGCGCCAGCATCCGCGTGCGGCTGGGCCAGCGCCCCACCCCTGGCCAGCGCCAGGCCAGCAGCAGCGCGACCAGGGCGGCGGCGATCGCCACGGTGTCGAGTGTCGCCGCGATCGGGATCGCCAGGGTGCGGGTGGTGACCAAGGTGGCGGCCTGCAGGTCGAGGCGGCCGACCGTGCGGAGGGCGTGCGGATCGGCGACCACCCGGATCGGCGCTCCATCGGTGTCGGCGATGGATCCGGTGAGGGTTGGGCGCAGGTCCTGGAAGGCCACCAGGCCGCGCTGCCGAGTGGAGTCGGAGGTCGCGACCCCGGCGGGCCCTCCAAGCTCCAGGAAGGACGCGACCCTCGCGTGGCCGGGCTCCGCGACCAGTCCGGCTACCAGCAGCGGCCCGCTCTGGGGCTTGGTACGGACAGCCACGAGTGCGTTTGCCAGCACGGCTAGCTTGGCTTCGTCATCCTGCTTGACCGAGGCGTCCGTCACCACCTCGACCGGCACACCGTCGACGGCGGTGCCGTCTGGGACTGCTCCAGCTGCCGTGACCTCGCGGCCGGCGAGCACCGACGCCACTCGCGCCGCCAGTGGGGCGTCCGCCGGCAGGGTCGAGACCAGCCCGGCGGACACTGTGACGCTGGGGCCCTGCTCAGCGGCGAGCGCCGTCGCCTCCGCCAGCTCCCAGGGCAACCGCTCGAACAGCAGGAGCATGGCTGGGCGGCCAGTGGCCGTCTGGGCCTGTGCACGCGCTGGTGCCCCGAAGCCGGGGGCGCAGGTCAGGAGAGCGGCCAGCGTCAACGCGCCGACGCCGCGGAGGATCCTCATTGCGCGCGATTCTACCGGCATGGGAGCGCGCCGCCCCGCTACGCTGACCTGGAGGTGACTGGAGGTGAGCATGGCAACGCTGTTGGTGATCGAGCATGAGGAGGGCTGCCCGCCGGGGCTGCTCGGGGAAGCCGCCCGCGACGCCGGGGTGGCGCTGTGGCGGGTCGCGGCGGGCGCGGGCGAGCCGCTGCCCGGCGACGGGGAGCTGGACGGCGTGGACGGGCTGGTGGTGCTCGGCGGCACCATGGGCGTTGGGGACCTGCAGCAGTACCCGCATCTCGGGGAGGTCATGGAGCTGATCCGGCGGGCGGCGGCGCGTGAGCTGCCCGCGCTCGGGATCTGCCTCGGCTCCCAGCTCGCCGCACAGGCGCTCGGCGGGCGGGCCTACCGGGGCGCTGCCGGCACCGAGATCGGCTGGGCCTCCCTGGAGCTCACCCCGGCCGGGCGGGCTGACCCGGTCCTCAGCGCCCTCGCCGCCGATGGCGGCACCCGCGTGCTGCAGTGGCACCACGACACCTTCGACCCACCGCCAGGCGCCACCCTGCTGGCGCGCGGCGATCACTACCCCAACCAGGCGTTCCGGCTCAGCAGCGTGGTCGCGGTGCAGTTCCACCCCGAGGTCGACGCCGACCTCATCAGCCTCTGGTACGGCGAGAGCAGCACGCCCCCGCCGATCCTGCTGGAGGAGCTGGTCGACGGCGCCGACCGCTACGCCGCCAGAGCACGCCGGATGCTCGACGCCTTCTGCGCCGTCGTCCGCGATCAGGACCAGGAAGCCGCGGCGGCTGGTTAGTTCTGGACAGCGACGGCGTTGTGGATCGCTCCCACGATGTCCCGCAGGGAGGTGCCCTTGACCAGGACGGAGACGGCACCGGCGCGTTCCATGGCCTGGTGGAGGGCGGCGTCGTCGTAGGCGGTGAGGGCCACCACCCGCACCGCCGGGCACTGCTTGGTGAGCCAGGCGGTGGCCTCGGGGCCGGACATGCCGGGCATGCGGACGTCCATCACCACCACGTCCGGCTGCAGGTCGCGGGCTGCCCAGCAGGCCTGCTCGCCGTCGACGGCCTGGCCGACCACCTCGATGTCGCGGTCGTCGAGCGCCTCGGCCAGGGTCTGGCGGAGCATGGCGTTGTCGTCGACCACCAGCACTCTGATCATTCCGTCCCCCCCAGCGCACTTGGCACCGACACGACCAGCCGCGTCCCGCTGTTGGGGCTGGCGGTGACGTCGACGCGGCCCCCGGCCAGCTCGACCCGCTGCAGCAGCGAGTACAGGCCGAGGTGGCCGCCGGCGACCGCTCTGGGCAGCACCGCAGGCGGGTCGAAGCCGACGCCGTCGTCACTGATGGTGAGGGTGACCAAGCCCTCTTCGGGGCCGCAGCTGAGCTGGACCGCTACCCTGCTGGCCCTGGCGTGCTTGCGGATGTTCTGCAGGGCCTCCTGGAAGCTGCGGAACAGCAGGATCTCCACGGTGGCGTCGAGCCGCCCGTCCAGGTCGGCGGTGAGCTCGGTGACCATGCCGTCCTCGTCGCGCAGGAGCTTGAGCTGCTGGTCGAGCGCTGCCACCAGGCCTTCGCTGTCCAGCACCGGCGGGCGCAGGTCGACCATGAGCTTGCGGGCACGCTCCATCGCGCTCTGCAGCGTGTGGCGCAGTTTGCCGGTGAGGTCCAGGCGCCGCTCGCGCTGGTCGGCGCCGATGATCCGGTCGACCAGCATGAGCCCGGCGGCGAACGACTGGATGGTGTCGTCGTGCAGGTCGGCGGCGAGCGCCCTGCGCTCCTCCTCCTGGGCGGTGATCAGCTTGGCGAGCAGCTGCCCCTGGTCCTTCTTGGCGGCGCGGACCTCCTGGTAGAGCATGGCGTTCTCGAGCGAGGCGGCGACGTAGACGGCCAGCTCCTCCAGCAGCTTCAGGCTGTGCTGGTCGTAGGCGCCCCGGTCGGAGTGGCCAAGCCCGAGGACGCCGAAGATGCGGCCTCTGGCCTTCAGTGGCGCGGTGACGAACGAGACCGCGCCAGCCTCCTGGAAGCCGCAGTGGCGGCCGTAGCCGTGGTCGCTGTCGAGGTTGTCGATGACGTAGCCGCGGCCGTGCTCGATCACCCACCAGGCGGCGTTGCCGGCTGGCAGCGTGGTGCCGGTCTTCCAGCCGACGCCGTCGCTGGCCCAGACCTGGGTCAGCTTGCCGGGCCGTTGCCGGATGCAGATGCCAGCGGCGGTAAACGGGAACAGCTGGCGCAGGGCCGGCTCGTAGGAACGGCAGATCTGGGCCAGGCCGAGCCGTGCCGAGGTGGGCCGCAGCAGCTCGTTCATGGCCTGCAGGCGCCTGGCGCGTTCCTGGACCTCGTCGTACAGCTCGGCGTTGTGGAAGGCGACCTGCGCCTGGGTGGCGAACAGCTGCGCCAGCTCCAGGTCCTTGTCACCCCAGCGTTCCTGGTCCTCGCCCTCGCGGTAGAGCGCCAGGGTGCCTTCCACCCGGTCTGGCCCGCACAGCGGGACGACCATGACGTACTGCTGGGGGTCGGGTGGGCAGCCCGGCGCGATCTTCGGCTTCAGGGTCGGGTCGTCGCCCTCGCAGCGGTTCCACAGCGCGGGCCTGCCGGTCTTGGCGACCCAACCGGCCAGCCCCTCGCCGTAGGCGACCCGCATGCCGAGCATCTTGTCCACGTTCCCACCGCAGCCGAACACCATCGTGACGATCTTCGTCCGTGGGTCGGCGCGGCCGATCATGATGCCGGTGTAGGGGACCAGCCGTTCCAGCTGAGTGGCGATCTGTTCGAGCACCTCCTGGCGCCCCCGCCCCTGGTTGAGGGCGGTCGCCACCTCCAGCAGCGCCTCAGCCAAACCGGAGCGGCCAGTCTCCGGAACGGTGACCAGCGGAGGGAGTTCCTCTACGCCTTGTACGCCTTGCTCGATCGTCTTCTCGATCACTTGTTGCTCGGCACCGGCCACGACCCCACCCGTCAGCATCGTCAAGATTGACTAGCCCGAAGGCGTCACGATACCGTGAAACTAACCTTCGGCGCGAATCGTGGTCAAACCAGTGCGCCCCGCGCGTCAGCGCTCCGCGTCATTGCTCCGCGAGGCGGCGGCGGGCAGCTGCCTTGGCGCGTTCAACCCGCGCTTCGGCGTGGCGGCCCTCGGCCTCCAGCTCCTCGGCGCGGGCGTCGCAGGCGGCCGGATCCTCGCGGTCCAGCTCGTCGGCGAGGACGGCGTGCTCAGCCAGGATGTCCACCCGGGTGACGCCGTCCTCGACCGGGCCGACATGCAGGAAGCCACCGTCCACCACCACCGCGGTGCGGCCGCCCTCGGCCTCGATGTAGACCGGGCCGACGTCGAGCGCGGCCAGCGTCGGGGCGTGCTCGGGCAGCACCCCGAGGTCGCCCTCGACCGAGCGGACCACGACGTAGCTGGCCGTGCCGCTCCAGACCTCTCGCTCCGGGGTGACCAGGTGCAGGTCCAGGGATGGCACTACTCCGCCCCCGCCAAGGCCTTGGCCTTCTCCTCGGCCTCCTCGATCCCGCCGACGTTGAAGAACGCCTGCTCGGGCAGGTGGTCGTAGTCGCCTTCGGCGACCGCCTTGAAGGAGGCGACGGTCTCGTCCACCGGCACGGTCTTGCCCTGCACGCCGGTGAACTGCTCGGCGACGTAGAACGGCTGCGACAGGAAGCGCTGGATCTTGCGGGCGCGGGTGACGATCACCTTGTCGTCCTCGGACAGCTCGTCGATGCCGAGGATGGCGATGATGTCCTGCAGGTCGTTGTTGCGCTGCAGGATCTCCTTGACGCGCTGGGCGACCTGATAGTGCTCCTCGCCGACGTAGCGGGCGTCGAGGATGCGCGAGGTCGAGTTGAGCGGGTCCACTGCCGGGTAGATGCCGAGCGAGGCGATCTCGCGGGCGAGCACGGTGGTGGCGTCGAGGTGGGTGAAGGTGGTATGCGGCGCCGGGTCGGTGATGTCGTCGGCGGGCACATAGATCGCCTGCAGCGAGGTGATCGAGTGGCCCCGGGTCGAGGTGATCCGCTCCTGCAGCTCGCCCATCTCGTCGGCCAGGGTCGGCTGGTAGCCCACCGCCGACGGCATGCGGCCAAGCAGGGTGGAGACCTCGGAGCCGGCCTGCACGAAGCGGAAGATGTTGTCGATGAACAGCAGCACGTCCTGCTTCATCTCGTCGCGGAAGTACTCGGCCATGGTCAGCGCGGCCAGGCCGACCCGCAGGCGCACCCCCGGCGGCTCGTCCATCTGGCCGAACACCAGCGCGGTCTTGGCGATGACCCCCGACTCGCTCATCTCCACCCACAGGTCGTTGCCCTCGCGGGTGCGCTCCCCCACCCCGGCGAACACCGACACGCCGGAGTGTTCTTCGGCGACCCGGTGAATCATCTCCTGGATGATCACGGTCTTGCCGACGCCAGCGCCGCCGAACATGCCGATCTTGCCGCCGGCCACGTACGGCTCCAGCAGGTCGATCACCTTGATGCCGGTCTGGAACATCTCGGTCTTCGGCTCCAGCTGGTCGAAGGCGGGCGCGTGGCGGTGGATCGGCCAGCGGTCGTCGCCGCCGTCGAAGCCGGGGTCGTCCAGCGCCCGGCCGAGCACGTTGAAGACGTGCCCGAGGGTCTTCTCCCCCACCGGCACGGTGATCGGCACGCCGGTGTTGGTCACCGCAGCACCCCTGACCAGGCCGTCGGTCGGCGACATGGCGATCGCCCGGACGGTCGAATCGCCGACGTGCTGGGCCACCTCGCAGGTGATGGTGCTGGTCTCGTCGCCGAGCGTGCGGTCGACGGTGAGTGCGTACTGGATCTCCGGCATGTCGTCTGGGGCGAACTCGACGTCAACCACCGGGCCGATCACGCGGGCGATCCGCCCGGTCCCCCGCTTGCCGTTCGAGCTGTCGGCCATTGGTCAGTGCTCCTTCAGGAAACGCCAGGCGATAAGTACAAAAGAAGTTCCAGGACCGCCCAGGCGCACAGCCGGGCCGCCGGCGCCGATGATACAGGCGGCGCCGACGGTCCTGCCTCGTCAGGGCCTTGTCAGAGGCCTGGGGCGAGGCCTATTTGGTGGTGACCGGGGTGGTGTTGAAATTCGGGTGGTTGAAGTCGAACAAACTGAACAGGTCGCCCACGGCCGGGCCGTTCACCGGCACGTAGGGATTGCCGGCAGCGGTCTTCGGGTTGGGCAGGTTGTCGAGGCTGCGGGCCGACAGCGGGTGCAGGCCCCAGTTGCGCTCGATAAACTTGAGGATCGAGGAGTGGTCGGCGTAGGTGTGGTCGACCGCGCCCTGCTTGGCGTAGGGGGAGGCGACCAGCATGGGGATCCGGGTGCCGTCGCCGAAGAAGCTGGTCGGCTGGATGTAGCCGGAGTCGTAGTAGCCGCCGCCCTCGTCGGTGGTCACGAAGACCGCCGTGGAGGCATACAGCTTCGGATGCGCCATGAGCTGGTTGAGGACGTTGGCGGTGAACCCCTCGAACAGCGCCCAGGTCGAGGACGCCGGGTGCCCGTCGAGGACGAAGCCCGGCTTGATGTAGGAGACCGCCGGCAGGGCGTCCTGCGCCACGTCGTTCTGGAAATCGGTCAAGTCCTGCAGGTGGCTCCGCTGCGACGTGGTCATGATCGAAGTGGCGTACTGGAACGGGTTGCAGATGGTGCAGTAGGTGGAGCTAGGGTCGCCGGCGACGGCCTTGTTGTAGTCCTGGCCGAAGTAGCTCCAGGAGATCCCCTTGCCCGACAGCTCATTCCCGATGGTCGGGAAGGTCTGCGGCGAGACTGTGAACGGGCTGGTGGTGTGCAGGGTGCCGTCGGCGTTGTAGCCCGGCGCGTAGTTGTTGAGCAGGTAGTAGGCGCCTGGCGCGCAGTCGGATTTGGTGTGGTGCGCGCGCAGGTCGTCCAGGATCGGGCCGACTCCGGGCTGGCTCGGGTCGGAGCAGTTGGAGAAGCTCCCGCCCGCGTAGCCGTCCTGGGTGAAGTTGTTGTTGGTGCCCGGCTTGGGGTTGGGGTTCTCGATCTGGTTGCTCGGCGGGACCACCGGGCTGCCATCGGCGGCCTGCTGGTAGGCCGCGTCAGCGGTGCCGGTCACGATCGAGTTGGCCCCGGTGCCGCCCATCACCGGTTGGTGGTAGTTGTCGGACATGGCGAAGCGGTCGGCGAGTTGCTTGGTCAGCGGCGCGTCGCCGGTCTGGACGTTGTAGTAGCCCATCTGGAGGCCGCCCTGGTGGATCGCGGCGGGCGGGACGGCGCCGTTGTCGTCGCCGGCGGTGTTGGGCGTCCAGACGAACAGGTCGTGCTTGCCCTTATCGACCTGCTGCCACATCTGATAGAAGCGGTGGATCGGGTCGCCGGTGTAGGCGGCGTACGGGACGTACTTGGTGATCTGGTACGGCTGGTTGGCCAGGTCGGCCGGGAAGCGCGTGTCCGGTACGTTCTGCGGCAGCCCGACGGCGTAGGTCGTGTCCGGCTGCGGCAACGTCTTGTAGGGGCCGGTCTTCTTGGGGCTGAGACTGTAGGTGGTGGTGTCGGTCGCGGTCCGCTGCCTGGCGAGCGCGACGTTCGGCCCAGGCCCGCCGGAGGCGGTGACGATCCCCTCCGAGAGCAGGTTCATGACGCTCTGGCCGGCCTTCGGCTGGTAGGTGGCGAAGAGGTTGTCGAAGGTGCGGTTCTCGCCGACGATCACGATGACGTGCTTGATCGGCGTGGCAGTCCGCGCGGCGGTCCCGGCGGTCGCGGCGCCGGCTTGGCCGGCGAGCACCGCCGCAGTCAGCGCGAGGGACAAGAGTAGAGATCGGGGTCGGCGTGTGGGCCTGGGCAGCGCCATTGGGCCTCCCTGGGGGTCCGGAGAGTTGATTGCCGCCGTTCACCATGACCCACAATGGTAACCATCGAGGGAACGGCGTGGAAGGCCCTTATGAATACCTTCTGCCCCATGCGCCCGATCACCCCGCCGACGGTTCAGGAGGGTCCAGCTGGCAATCGCCGCGTTCCGCGCCGGGCTCGTCGACTAGCGTCAGCGCCCGGTCTGCTGCATGGCTTCGGCGCCGCCGACGATCTCCATGATCTCCTGGGTGATGGCGGCTTGGCGGGCCTGGTTGTACTCGCGGGTGAGCGACTCGATGAGCTGCTTGGCGTTGTCGGTGGCCGCGCTCATCGACTTGCGCCGCGCGGCCCACTCCGAGGCGGCCGACTCCAGCATCGCCGCGAACACCCGCACCGCGATGTAGCGCGGCAGCAGCGCGTCCAGCACCGCCTCGGCGTCCGGCTCGAACACATACATCGGCAGCGGCTCCGGCGGCCGCTCCTCGCGCTCCTCCACCACCAGGGGGATCAGGCGGCGCGCCTCGGCCCGCTGGGTCGCGGCGGTGACAAAATCAGTGAAGACCGCGTGGATCTCGTCGACCTCGTGGTCCAGGAACGCCTGCAGCAGCGTCCCGGCGACCTCGCGGGCGTTGTCGTAGCGGGGCGCGTCGCTGAACCCGGTCCACGACCCGGCCAGCTCCCGCTGCCGGAAGCGGTAGTAGCCGACGCCCTTGCGGCCGGTCACATACAGCTTCGGCTCGATCTGGTCCTGGCGCAGCCGCGCCATCAGCTCCTCGGCGGTGCGCAGCACGTTGGCGTTGTAGGGCCCGGCGAAGCCGCGGTCGGAGGTGATCACCAGCACCGCGGCGGCCTTGACCTCCTCACGCCGCTCCAGCAGCGGGTGGCGCAGGTTCCCCTCGGTGGTGGCGATAGTCGACAAGGCCGCGGTGACCTCGCTGGCATAGGGGCGGGCTTGCTCCACCTGGCGCTGGGCGCGCACCACCCGGGAGGCGGCGATCAGCTCCTGCGCCCGGGTGATCTTCATGGTCGACTGCACCGTGCGGATGCGCCGGCGGACGACCCGTAGTTGCGCTGGCATGCGGCCTCCGCGCTACTCGGCGCGGCCGGCGGGGCCGGCGCGCTCCTCGAACTCCTCGGGCGTGTCGCGGCGGTAGCGCCTGACCGTCTCCTGGCCCTCCTCGCCCTCCTCCATGGGATCGGCCTCGGCCTCCTTCAGCCCTGATTTCCCCTCGGAGGTGCGGAAACGCCGGGCGAACTCGGTGACCGCGTCGCGCAGCTGCTGCTCGACCTCGTCGGGCAGGTCGCCGTTGGTGCGGATGTGCTCGCCGACGCCGGGGTGGTTGGCCTCCATGTAGTCGAGCAGCTCGGCCTCGAAACGGCGCACATCGGCGACCGGGATCGGGTCGAGGAAGCCGTTGCCGCCCGCCCAGATCACGATCACCTGCTGCTCGATCGGGACCGGCTGGTAGTTGCCCTGCTTGAGCAGCTCGACCATGCGGGCGCCGCGGTCGAGCTGGGCGCGCGAGGCCTTGTCCAGGTCGGAGGCGAACAGCGCGAACGCCTCCAGGGCGCGAAACTGCGCCAGGTCGATCCGCAGGGTGCCGGCGACCTTGCGCATCGCCCGGATCTGGGCGCTGCCGCCGACGCGGGAGACCGAGGTGCCGACGTTGACGGCCGGCCGCACGCCCGCGTTGAACAGGTCCGGCTCCAGGTAGATCTGGCCGTCGGTGATCGAGATCACGTTGGTCGGGATGTAGGCGGAGATGTCGTTGCCCTTGGTCTCGATGATCGGCAGGCCGGTGAGCGAGCCGCCGCCGAGCTCGTTGGACAGCTTGGCGCAGCGCTCCAGCAGCCGCGAGTGCAGGTAGAAGACGTCGCCCGGGTAGGCCTCACGGCCGGCGGGACGGCGCAGCAGCAGCGAGATCTGACGGTAGGCCTCGGCCTGCTTGGAGAGGTCGTCGAACACGATCAGGGCATGCTCGCCCTTGTACATCCAGTACTGGCCCATGGCCGAGCCGGCGTAGGGGGCGATGTACTTGAACGGGCCGGGCAGCGAGGCGGGCGCATCGATCACCACGGTGTACTCCAGCGCGCCGTGCTCCTCCAGCGCGCCGACCAGCTCGGCCACGGTCGAGTCCTTCTGGCCGATGGCCACGTAGATGCACTTGACCTGCTTGTCAGTGCCCCAGTGCTGGCGCTGGTTGATGATCGTGTCCAGGCAGACGGCGGTCTTGCCGGTCTTCTGGTCGCCGATGATCAGCTCGCGCTGGCCGCGGCCGATGTTGGTCATCGAGTCGATGGCCTTGATGCCGGTCTCCAGCGGCTCCCGCACCGACTGGCGCTGGACCACCGAGGGGGCCTGCACCTCCAGCGGGCGGGTCTCGCTGGTCTCGATGTCGCCCTTGCCGTCCAGCGGCCGGCCGAGCGGGTCGACCACGCGGCCGAGGAAGCCGTCGCCGACCGGGATCGACAGGATCTGGCCGGTGCGCTTGACCTCGTCGCCCTCTTCCACGCCGGCGGCGTCGCCGAAGATGATGCAGCCGATCTCGCGCACGTCCAGGTTGAGCGCCATCCCCATCAGCCCGCCGGGGAACTCCAGCAGCTCGTTGGCCATGCAGGAGGGCAGCCCCTCGACCCGGGCGATGCCGTCGCCGGCCTCGGTGACGCGGCCGACCTCCTCCCGGGTCACCGCCGGGCGGAACGACTCCACGTGCTTCTTCAGCGCCGCCGCGATCTCGTCCGGTTTGATCGACAGCTCGGTCACGGTGCGTGCTCCTTCGTCAGACGTTCTCAGGTGGCGCTAGCTATGCGAGCGCATTATGCGACGCCCAAAGCTTCCCTTGCCTGTTCCAGGCGGTTGCGGACGCTGCCGTCGAAGACCTCGTCGCCCATGCGCACCACCACCGAGCCAAGGATCGACTCGTCAAGGCTGGTGCGCAGCTCCACCCGCTTGCCGGCGATCCGGGTGAGGACCTCGGCGAGGCGCCTTTGGCGGGCGGCGTCGAGTGGGACCACGGTGCGCACCTCGGCGACCACGCGGTCGCGGCGCGCGGCAGCCAGCGCGGCCAGCTCGCGGCAGGCGCGGTCGAGGTCGTGCCCGTTGTGCAGGTCGAGGGCCAGCTCGATCAGCGCGCTGGAGCGGTCGGCGGCCCTGCCGCTGAGCAGGTCGGCGACCAGCGCGTGCTTGTTCTCCAGCGGCAGCGCCGGATCGGTCAGCGCCGAGCGCAGCGCCGGGGTGCGCGCCACCAGGGTGGCGAAGCGGAACAGGTCGTCCTCGACCCGGTCGAGTTCCTGGGCCTGCTCGGCGGCGCGGAAGCTGGCCTCGGCCGACAGCTCCGCCAGCAGCTCGGCCAGCTCGGCGGGACGGACCCGCTGGTAGTTGGCGAGGGTGGCGAGCAGGGTGACGCTGGCCTCGTCCAGGCGGCCCTGGCCGAGGTCCTCCAGCAGGCCGCGCCGCACCTCCTCGGGCAGGCCCGGGTCCAGCAGCGCCCCGCGCAGCCGCGCCGAGCCTGCCACCAGCCGCGCGAAGGCGGCCAGGTCGCCAGCCACCGCGTCGAGCTGGCCGCGCCGGGCAGCCTCGTCGAAGACCTGGTCGGCGTGCGCGGTCAGCGCGGGCCTGCTACGCGGCACCGCTGCCGTCCTCACGCCTCCGCCGGTCTCCCATGGACGGCGTCGCTTCGCTCGCCTGCATGCTCGGCCGGCGGCCTGTAAGGGCACCCGCCTGTGCCAGGTCCCCCAGCTGGTCGATGTACTGGTCGACCAGGCGCAGCTGCGCCTCGCGGTCGAGCGAGTCGCCCACCACGCGGCTGGCCAGCTCCACGGCGAGCGTGCCGACCTCGCCGCGCAAGGCGCGCACGGCGCGGTCGCGTTCGGCCTGGATCTCGCCGCGGGCGCGGGTGATGATCCGGTCGGCATCGGCTTCGGCCTTGGCGGACAGCTCCTTGCGCAGCCGCTCGGCGTTGGCGCGCGCCTCGTCGATGATGCGCTGGGCCTCGCCCTCGGCGCTGGCAAGCCGCTCCTTGTACTGCCGCAGCAGCTCGTCGGCCCGCTGGCGCTCGCGTTCCGCGTGCTCGAGCTTGCCTTCGATGTTTTCGGTGCGTTCCTTGAGCGCCTGGTTGGCGCGCGGGAAGGCGAGCTTGCTCAATATGAAGTAGAGCACGGCGAAGGCGATGATCCCGACGATCAGCTCGTTGGTTGCCGGGAGGATCGGGTTCGAGCTACCGCTGCTCTCCTGTGCCAGGACGAGGGCGGCGATGACGACGTGCACGGTTCATCCTCTCAGGACTTGGCGAAGGCGAGCACGAAGCCGAACAGCGCGAGCGCCTCGACGAACGCCAGGCCGATGAACATGGTCGTCCGCACCATTCCCGCCGCCTCCGGCTGGCGCGCGATGCCCTCGAGCGCCTTGCCGATCAGGATACCGAGACCGATGCCGGGACCGACGGCGCCAAGGCCGTAGCCGAGAACATTCAGGTTGCCGTTGAGGGCGGCGACGACGAGATTCATGAGGGTTGCTGCTCCTTCTCTTCGGTCGTGCTCGGATCGGTTAGTGCGCGGGCTCCAGAGCCCCTGCCAGGTACACAGCGGTGAGGATCACGAAGATGTAGGCCTGCAGCCCGGCGACCAGCAGCTCGAATCCGGTCAGCACGAACGACATCAGCCCGGCGCCAAGCCCGAACACGAAGGTCTTCGGCTCGGCCAGCAGGTAGACGGTGCCTGCGAAGAACACCCCGAGGATCAGGTGCCCGGCGATCATGTTGGCCAGGAGACGCACTGACAGCGTCACCGGCCTGGTCAGGAACGTCGAGACGAACTCGATCGGTGTGATCAGGATGTAGAGCGCCACCGGCATGTCGGGCGGGAACAGCGAGTTCTTCCAGTATCGGGCGACGCCCTGGGACCGCATGCCGACGACCATGAACAGCAGCCAGCTGATGATCGCCAGGAACCCGGGCAGCGCCATGCGGGAGGTCACCGGGAAGTTGATGAACGGGGTGATCTCCAGCACGTTGCAGAAGAACACGAAGAAGAACACCGTGGTCAGGTAGGGCAGGAAGCGCAGCCCCTCCGGCCCGATCACCTCGAGGATGATCTGGCGGCGGACGAAGTCGATGCCCATCTCCAGCACGTTCTGCATCCCGCGCGGCACGATCTGGGGATTGCGGAAGGCCATCAGGAACAGCACCGCGACCACGGCGGCGATCCCCAGAATCAGCACCCCGGTGCGGTTGATGCAGGCGCTGCCGAGGAACTTCGACCACGAGTAGCAGGGATAGTTGAACTCGTCGATCCCTGGCGCCTTGAAACCCGCCCGGGCAAGGAGGGTCGGTACAGCCAACAGCGTCGTCACGTCAGCTCGTCAACTCCCGTTCGGTCGCCCGTCAACCCTGCCCGTAGCGCCGGATGACGAGGTAGAACGACCCAGCCGCACCGACCAGGATGCCGATCGGCACGAACAGCGAGGTTCCGAGCCAATGATCGAGCAGCCAGCCGATGCCACCCCACGCGATCACCCCCGAAAGCAGCAGACCAATGATGGTCCAGGCGACCTCGGAGCCTCCTCGGTCGTTGCCGCTACCAGGTGTTCCTCCCATGGGGCGCCGACTATACCAAGGGCAAGCGGCCCTGCGCTTCCCAAAGCATTGCTAGCGCTTGCCCTCCACCGGGTCCTCCACGTAGGGGACGCGAGCACGTAGGATCATGCGCGCCTCAGCGGTCATGAAGGTGCAGGCACCGATCACGGTGGCCAGCGCGAACGCGGTGTGGTCGAAGGCGGTCGAGTCGCGCAGCAGCAGCAACATCGCCACGATGCCGATCAGCTTGACCAGGTAGGTGCCGAGCGCGACCGGGAGCATCAGCAGCGGATCGATGCGGGCGGCCACGCTCACCGCCACGATCGTCACCGCGAAGAAGGCGATCGCCAGGGCACTGCCGAACAGCGCCCCGTAGAGGCCCTTGTGCCCGGCGAGCAGCGCCGCCACCACGGCGACCACGACGCAGACCGGCACGGTGGCAAGCACCGCCCCCCGCACGATCCGCGCGTCGGCCGGGTCCATCACGATCCCCTCCCGCTCCTGCTCTGGGCTCAGCTCGGCTTCAGCTCGCCGCGCGGTGCCGGCCGAAGCGCCAGCGCGGCGCCAGCAGGCCGACCACCCCGCACACCACCACGATCAGGAAAAACGGCAGCACCTTGCGCGCCCCGGTGAACGCCAGCGCCACCGCGCCCCCCGCCAGCAGCGCACTCCACCCATACAGCACCAGCACAACCTTGCGGTGCGAATGGCCGATCTCCAGCAGCCGGTGGTGCAGGTGGTTCTTGTCGGCGGTCATGATCCCCTTGCCGGAGAACATCCGCCGCCCCACCGCGAAGAAGGTGTCGAAGAACGGCAGCGCCAACACCAGCAGCGGGATCATCACCGGGATCAACAGGGCGAACTGATCCCCAGCCGCCGGGCGGGTGGTGCGCCCGATGCCGGTGATGGTCGCCCCGGACAGCAGCGTACCGAGCAGCAGCGCACCCGAATCCCCCATGAAGATGCGGGCGGGGTTGAAGTTGTGCGGCAGGAACCCGACACAGGCCCCGAACAGCAGCGCGGCCAGCAGCGGTGCGGGGCTGGAGCCCTCGATCAGCCCGATCGTGCCGGTGCGGTAGCTGTAGATGAAGTAGGCCAGGGCGCCAATCGCCACCAGCCCGGCGGCCAGCCCGTCCAGCCCGTCCACCAGGTTCACCGCGTTGACGGTGACCACCACCAGCAGCACCGTCAGCGGCACGCCCAGGTCCGGCGACAGGATGATGATGTTGCCGACCTGGAGGTTATGCAGCGACGGCAGCCAGAAGTACAGCACCTGCACGCCTGCCAGGGTCATGACGCTGGCCGCGAAGATCTGCCCGGCCAGCTTCACCGGGGCGCTCAGGCCCTTGAGGTCGTCGACGATGCCGATCCCCACCATCAGCGACGCCCCGATCGCCACCCCCGCCGCGTCCGACGACGCGAACAGCTGCTGCGACAGGCCGGGCAGCACCGAGGCCAGCGCCAAGCCACCCATGAACGCCAGAAACATCGCCAGGCCGCCAAGCGTCGGCATGGCCTCGGCATGGACCGTGCGGTCGTTGGGATGCGCGACCGCACCGAAGCGGATCGCAACCCAGCGCACCGCCGGCGTCAGCAGATACGCCAATACCGCGGTCGCGCCACACACCAGGAGGTAGGACCCAAGATCACCCACAGCGAGGGCAGGCTACCACCTGGAGATCAAGCTGGTGCTCGGCCGGGGGGTTCGGGGGGCACGGTCCCGCGGCCGGAAGAACCGCGAGCCAACCCCATGGTGGCCGCGGGGCCCCCCGATGGATCAAGGGTGCGGTGTAGGCGGCGGCGGGACCGCCGTAGGGGTCGTCCACCTCGTCGCCGGGCAGTTCGCGTACCCGATCGGCGGCGAGCGCGACCAGCTCGGCCGGGGAACTGGCCAGAGACGCGCCCCGCGCGGCCGCGCGGGCGAAGGGGGCGAGCAGGAAGGTGCGCCTGGCCGCCGTGCGGTCGAGCGCCAGCACCGCCGGGCGGTGCTCGGCCGCCATGCACAGGATCACGTCGGCGGCGACCACCCGCCGCCGCGTCAGCTGGCGGGCACGGTGCCCTTCCAGCGAGGCGCCCCGGGCTGCCGCCGCCGCGACCGCGTGTCCCACAGCCCGGTTGCCCTCAAGCGCGTAGCAGCCGGCGGAGCTGAACCGCAGCGGCGCGCCCGGGAGGCGGGCCATTTCCCGCAGCGCGAACCCCTCCGCTGTGGCCGAACGGCAGATGTTGCCGGTGCAGACGAACAGCACGGTGAAGGGGTGGCCTCCAGGCCCAGGCCGGCCTGGGTCCGGAGGCCGGGAGGGGTCTGCGTCAGCGGTCATCAGGCCCCGGGCCCGGGCCCGGCGTGGCGCCGTTGCCGGCTGGCTTCCCGGCCGGCTCCTCGCTGGGGGCATCGGCGGCTTGCCGCTGGTCACGCAGTTTGCCCTTGGCCTTGAGTTCCTCGATCTTGGCGGCCGGGTCGTCGGCTTCGGGGTAGAAGGGCTCAGGTTCCTGGGGGAGCTCCTCGTCCCCGTCCTCGTCCTCGACTTCGGCGAATTCTCCCTCGGGCTCCTCCTCTTGGAAGTAGTCGAAGATCGGGACCTCGAGGACGCTCTCGATGTCGGAGGCGGGGATGGCGCCCTCGCGCAGCACCCGGGGTGTCGGACCGGTCAGATCGATGATGGTGGAGGGCATGCGGCCCATCCTCCAGCCGTCGTCGAAGTAGGCCTCGACGTGATCGCCGAGCTGAGCGACGACCTCGTCGATCTTGCCGGGGGTGGGTTCGCCGCTGCGGTTGGCGCTGGTGACGGCGAGCGGGCCGGTGCGCTCGATGACCTTGAGGGTGAAGTCCTGCTTCGGCATGCGCAGCGCCACGGTGCCACGGGAGGCGCCGAGGTCCCAGCCGAGGCCGGGCGACTCTTTGAGCACCACGGTGAGGGGTCCTGGCCAGTAGTGCGCGAACAGCGTCTCCGCGTGCTCGGTGACCGCCTCGACCAGGCCGAGCGCCTGGCGCCAGGCGTGCACCAGGATCGGCAGCGGCAGGTCCCGGCCGCGCCCTTTGGCCTTGAACAGGGCGTCCACCGCGGAGGCGTTGAAGGGGTCGCAGGCGATCCCGTAGACGGTGTCGGTGGGCAGCACCACCAGGCCGCCGTGCTGGATGATCTCGACGGCGACCTGCACCAGGCCGTCCCACTGCTCCTCGTCTTTGGAGACCCGGATAACGCGCGGGTTGTCGCTCAAGCTGTCGCTCATGCTCTGACTCGCTCCTCAGTCGTCCAGTCCACTCAGTCGTCCAGTCCGGTCCACTCGCCGGTGATGATGCGGTCGCGGCCGACCAGGTCGGGCCGTACCGCGACGCCTGCCAGGCCGCCGGCCCGGAACAGTGCCGTTGCGGCGGTGCCCTGATCTTCGCCGATTTCGCAGTAGAGCACACCACCGGGGGCGAGCCAGCGGGGCGCCACCGCGACAACCCGGCGCAGCACGTCGAGCCCGTCAGGGCCGCCGTCGAGGGCCTGGCGTGGTTCGTGCTCGCGGACGTCGTGCGGCAGGGTGTCGATGGCGGCGCTGGGTACGTAGGGGACGTTGGCGCACAGCACCCGCACCCGCCCCGCCAGCGCGGCGGGCAGGGGCTGGTCGAGGTCGCCGGGGTACAGCTCCACGCCGTGGTCGGCGCAGTTTTGGCGCGCCCAGGGCAGCGCGCCCGCTTCGAGCTCGGTGGCCAGGACCCGCGCGCCGGGCACGGTGGCGGCCAGGTAGCAGGCGATTGCGCCGGAGCCGGTGCAGAGGTCCACCGCGATGCGCTCCTCTGGGCCAGGCGACAGGTCGCGGAGGTGGGTGGCGGCCAGGTCGGCGAGGCCTTCGGTCTCCGGCCGGGGCACGAACACGCCGGGCCCGACGCGGATGCGGAGCGGGCCGAAGGGCGCCCAGCCGGTCACGTACTGCAGCGGCTCCCCGGCGGCGCGGCGTGCCACCAGCGCCTCCAGCGCCTCCGGCTCTCCCCCAGTCTCCTCCAGCAGCCAGCGGGCCTCCGCGCGGGCCGAGACGCACCCGGCCGCCGCCAGCCGCGCGGTCACCGCCGCCAGCGGACTGGTGCGGATACCGGTCATGCACGCGCCGCTGTCATTGTTCGCCGCCCCAGTGCGCCCACCGTGCCGGTCACTGCCGCGACGCCTCCTCACCTAGCTGGGTCTGGTGGTCCTGGGCGGCGAGCTCGTCGATGATGCGGTCGAGGCCTTTGCCTTCCAGCACGCCCTGCAGGTCGCCGACGGACAGGCCGATGCGGTGGTCGGTGACGCGGTCCTGGGGGTAGTTGTAGGTGCGGATCCGTTCGGAGCGGTCCAGGGAGCGGACCTGGGAGCGGCGCTCGGCGGCGAGCTGGGCCTGCTGCTCGGCGACGGCGCGTTCCAGCAGGCGTGCGCGTAGCACGCGCATGGCCTTTTCGCGGTTCTGGATCTGCGACTTCTCGTCCTGCATCGCCACCACGATGCCGCTTGGCAGGTGGGTGATGCGCACCGCCGAGTCGGTGGTGTTGACCGACTGGCCGCCTGGCCCGGTGGAGCGGTAGACGTCGATTTTGAGGTCGTTCGGGTCGACCTGGACGTCGATCTCCTCGGCTTCGGGGAGCACGTTGACGCCTGCGGCGGAGGTGTGGATGCGGCCCTGCGACTCGGTGACGGGGACCCGCTGGACGCGGTGGACGCCCGCCTCGTACTTGAGCCGCGACCAGGCGCCCTTGCCGTGGACGGCGAAGATAACTTCTTTCACGCCTTCCAGGCTTGAGTCGCTGCGGGACAGCGGCTCGACCTTGTAGCCGTGCTGCTCGGCCCAGCGGGTGTACATCCGGTACAGGTCGCCGGCGAACAGGGCGGCCTCGTCGCCGCCGGTGCCGGCGCGGACCTCGACGATCACGTCCTTGTCGTCGTTGGGGTCCTTGGGCGCGAGCGCCTGCTTCAGCTGGGCCTCCAGGGCACTGGCGCGCGCCTGCGCCTCGCGCAGCTCCTGGTCCAGCAGGGCGCGGCCCTCGGGGTCAGCGGTGCGTTCCTCGCGCAGCAGCTGGCGCGCGGCGGTCAGGTCGCCGGTGGCCGCCTTCCAGGCACGGTAGGTGCGGACCAGCTCGCCCAGCTCGGCGTGGCGCTTGGACAGCTCCACGAAGCGCGGCTGGTCGGCGAAGGCATCTGGGGCCGCGAGCTGCTCCTCGATCGCGGTATAGGTCTGTTCGATCTCGTCCAGGCGGTCGAACACGGGGACTGCTCTCCTCACAGGTTCGGGTGGGTAGGCCGGGTCGCGGCGCTACCCTCCGCCGGGGAGATCCTCAGGCTGGGACTGGACCGGGACGGCCGCTGCCGCGGCGGGTTCGGTCGCCGGGACCGGCTGGCGGTGGACGACCGCCGAGGGGAGCGGTTCGATCTTCTCCCGCTCGGGCACCGGCAGGACCGATTCGAGCGCGCGGATGGCGACCTCGATCTGGTCGCTGGTGGGCGGCTTGGTGGTGAGCATCTGCAGCCACAGCCCCGGCTTCATGATGGCGCGGACCAATGGGGAGCGTTCGCGCCCGGCGCCGAGGCGGATGCCCTCGTAGGCGATGCCGACGATCACCGGGACCGATAGCAGCTGCAGCGGCACCCGCACGTACAGCGGCGGGCGCCCGGCGAGGCTGAACCCGAGGGTGAACAGCACCAGCGTAACCACGAACAGGATCAGCAGGAAGTTGGTGCCGCAGCGCACGTGGAGGGTGGGGAAGCGGTCGACGTTGTCGCGGCTGAGCGGCAGCTCCGCCTCGTAGCAGTGGATCGCCTTGTGCTCGGCGCCGTGGTACTGGAAGACCCGGCGGATGTCCTTGAACTGGGAGATCAGCAGGATGTAGCCGAGGAAGAAGGCGAGCCGCGCCAGCCCCTCGATCAGGTTGAAGGCGAGGTTGTTGGGCAGGTGGCGTCCCAGCCAGTTGGTGCCCGCGGCAGGCGCGAGGATGAACAGCAGCGAGAAGAAGGTCGCCCCCACTGCCAGCGACCAGCCCATCTGCTTGTCGGAGAGCTGCTCCTCCTCGCCGAGGGCCTGGTTGCCGGAGATCGACAGGGCCCGCACGCCGATCATCAGCGAGTCGGCCAGCACGCCGATGCCGCGGAAGAACGGCAGCCGGAACAAGCGCACCCGCTTGCCGAGCGGGGCCAGCTCGTGCCGCTCGACGTAGATCTCGCCCTTGGGCCGGCGTACCGCGATCGACCAGGCGTCCTGGCCGCGCATCATCACGCCTTCCAGGACGGCCTGGCCGCCGTAGTAGACCGGCTGCCCGTTCCGAGTTCCGGGGGGCGTCTTGTCGGTCACTGACTCATCTCCGCGTCGTCCTGGAAGGCCAGGGGCGCTCAGGACTCGGCGCCGGGCTGGACCCGCTTGCCGTAGCGGCGCTCGAAGCGCTCGACCCGGCCGCCGGTGTCGACCAGCTTCTGCTTGCCCGTGTAGAACGGGTGGCACTTCGAGCAGATGTCCACCCGCAGCTCGGGCACGGTCGAGTGGGTCTGGAAGGTCTCACCGCACGAACACCGCACGGTGGCGACCACGTACTCGGGGTGGATGCCCTGCTTCATGATTGGTGACACTCCTCACTTCAATACTCAAGGGAAGGTTCCCCGGGCGGGCGCTCCGCGCAGCCGTAAACGCCCAGGCCGAATGAACTTCGGTAGATCCTACACCAGCGTCAACCGCACAAGACCGGCCCACATTCCCACAGCGCCCGCCCTCCCTGTCGCTCGGCTGGAGTTATCCGGCGGTGCAGGTTAGCGTGGTAGATCATGCGCAACCGCACAAACGGCACGCTCGTCGCCGTCCTCGTCTTGGCGCTGATGCTGGCTGCCTGCCAGCACCGCGCCAAGACGCCGCCCCCAGCATCCGAGGCGCCCTCCCCCGCGACCACGGCACCAGCCACCTCAGCGGGAGGCGGGCAGGACACGGGGATCGCCGCGCCCTGGCCGACCTACCACCGTGATCTCACCCGCGCCGGGGTGGCACAGGGGCCGGGGAAGCTCGGCACGGTGCGGCGCGCGTGGACCTCGCCGCAGCTGGACGGCGCGGTGTACGCCGAGCCGCTGGTCGCCGGGAACCGGGTGCTGGTCGCCACCGAGGCGAACACCGTCTATGCCCTGGACGAAGCCAGCGGCCGGGTCGTCTGGCACCGGAACCTGGGCACGCCGGTCCCGCAGGCGGACCTGCCATGCGGCAACATCGACCCGGTCGGGATCACCTCGACGCCGGTGGTCGATCCGGCCAGCCGCACGCTCTACACGGTGGCGTTCTTGCGGCCCGTGCGCTACGAGCTGTTCGCGCTGGACCTGGGCAGCGGCGCGGTGCGTTTCCAGCGCGAGGTCGATCCGCCCGGGTCCGACCCGACGGTGCAGTCGCAGCGCGGCGCGCTGGCGCTGTCGCGCGGCCGGGTCTACGTGCCCTTCGGGGGACGCTTCGGGGACTGCGGCCAGTACCACGGCTTCGTGGTCGGCGCGCCCGCCGACAACCAGGGCAGCCTGCTCACCTATAAGGTGCCGACCCACCGGGAGGGGGGCATCTGGGCACCCTCCGGAGCTTCGGTGGATGCCGGCGGCGCGCTGTATGTGTCCACCGGCAACGGCGACTCCACCGCCAACTTCGACTTCGGCGACAGCGTGGTGCGCCTCGGCGCGGACCTGCGCCGGCTCGACTGGTTCGCGCCTGCGGAGTGGGCGCAGCTCAACGGCGCCGACGCCGACCTCGGCTCGGTCGGCCCGGCCCTGCTCGGCGGCGGCCTGGCCTTCCAGATCGGCAAATCCGGGGTCGGCTACCTGCTGCGCACCGGCCACCTCGGCGGCATGGGCGGCCAGGCGTTCGCGTCCCAGGTCTGCGGCAGCGCCTTCGGCGGCACCGCCTGGGCGCCGCCGCTGCTCTACGTGCCGTGCAGCGACGGCCTGGTCGCGCTGCGGGTCGACGTGGGCGCGCCCTCCTTCACCGTGGCGTGGCGTTCGGGCGCCGCCAGCGGAGCGCCGATCATCGCTGGCGGCGCGGTCTGGTCGGTCGGCGGCAGCAACCTGGTCGCCTTCAACGCCCGCAGCGGCCAAGTGGCGTTCCAGGCCCCGATCGGCCAGCCGGCGCGGTTCGTCACGCCTTCGGCGGGCGACGGGCGCGTGCTGGTCGCGGCCGACAGCCGCGTGCTGGCCTTCAGGTACGGCTGAGTGGCCGGAGAGCCTCAGGCCGCGGAATTACTTCTTGCCCTTGGTCAGTCCCATGACCATCCAGAGGACCACGACGACCACAATCCAGCGGATGTACTTGTCGTTGGTGGCTTGCGAAACCTGCGCGAGGATCGGGTGCCAGATATGCATGGTCATCCCCTAAGGGCCGGTGCACTACTGCATAGACTATCAATTCGGTCACGAATGCTCGACTCCCAGTATTAGGGGATGGGGAGCGAGACAGTTCGAGGGAGCACGAGCCGTGCTCCCTCGAACTGGAACGAGCCAGGACCTCAGCGGCGCCGCTAGCTGATATTGGCACGCTGGATCATGCGCAGGAACTCGGCGTTGGTCTTGCTGGCGCGCATCCGGTCGACGACCATCTCCAGCGCCTGGGCGGGCTCCAGCGCACCGAGGACGCGGCGGAGCTTCCAGGCGACCACCAGCTCCTCCTCGCTGAGCAGCAGCTCCTCCTTGCGGGTCGAGGAGCCGTCGATGTCGAGGGCGGGGAAGATGCGGCGCTCGGAGAGCTTGCGGTCCAGGCGCACCTCCATGTTGCCGGTGCCCTTGAACTCCTCGAAGATCACCTCGTCCATGCGCGAGCCGGTATCGACCAGCGCGGTGGCGAGGATCGTCAGCGAGCCGCCCTCCTCCAGGTTGCGGGCCGCGCCGAAGAAGCGCTTGGGCGGGTACAGCGCGGAAGAGTCCACACCGCCGGAGAGGATCTTGCCGCTGGCGGGGGTGGCGAGGTTGTAGGCGCGCGACAGACGGGTGATGCCGTCGAGCAGGATGACCACGTCGCGGCCGTACTCGACCATGCGTTTCGCTCGCTCAATCGTGAGCTCGGCGACCTGGCAGTGCTCCTCTGAGGGGCGGTCGAAGGTGGAGTAGATCACCTGCGCCTTGGTGGAGCGCTGCATGTCGGTGACCTCTTCGGGCCGCTCGTCGGTGAGCAGGATGATGAGGTGCACCTCGGGGTTGTTGTCGCTGATGGAGTTGGCGATCTGCTTCATCAGCGTGGTCTTGCCGGCCTTGGGCGGCGACACGATCAGGCCGCGCTGGCCCTTGCCGATGGGGCACATCAGGTCCATGACCCGGGTGGAGATCTCCGTCGGGTTGTGCTCCAGGCGCAGCCGCTCCTCCGGGTACAGCGGGGTCAGGTCCTTGAAGTCGCGGCGTCCGCGCGCCTCCTCGGGGTCCAGGGCGTTGACCTTGTCGACCCGTGCCAGGGCGGCGTACTTCTCGGAGTCGCGTGGCAGCTTGACGGTGCCCTCGACCTCGTCGCCGCGGCGCAGGCCCAGGCGGCGGATCATCGACAGCGGCACGTAGACGTCGTCCTGGCCGGGCAGGTAGCCGTTGACGCGCAGGAAGCCGTAGCCGTCCTGGGAGCGGATGTCGAGGGTGCCGGTGCGGCTCACCTCGGGCCGGTCGTCGGGGGCCGTGCCACGGTCGCCGGCGCGGTCCAGCAGCGCCACGTTGCCCTGCTCGTTCCCGAAGCGGTTGCCGCCTCCGCCACCGCCTCCGCTTCCGCCGCTTCCGCCGCGGTTGCGGTTCCGGTTGCGGTTGCGGCGCCGCCCGGAGCCCGCCTGCGGGTTGTCCCAGCGGCCACCGCCGCCGCCCTGCTGCTGGTTCCAGTCACGGCGCGGGCCGCGGTCACCGCCGGCGGCCCCGTGGTCGCGCTGCTGCTCGCCGCGCTGGCCGTCGCTCTGGCTGCCGCCCTGGCCGGGGGTCTGGCTGCCGCTCTGGCCGTCGCTGTCGGAACTGGAAGCAGGCCGCGGCTGCGCCTGCGCGGGCTCCTCTTGGCCAGGGCCCTGGCCGGTGCTGGCGGTCGCCGCCGGAGCGGGGGCCGCCGCTGACACTGCCGCCGGGACCCGCTCCTCGCGGTCGCGGGCGGGCGCCGTGGTCGTTGCTTCGCCCTGCGTGGAAGGCTGCGCCTGCAGCGAAGGCTGCGGCTGCGGCGGGGCGCCGTTGCCGGTGACCTCGGCAGCGGGCGGGCTGGCCTCAAACGAGCGGGCCGCGCTCGCGGCCGCCTGGGCAGCCGCTTGGGCAACCGGCCCGTCGCCGTCGCCGCCGGCCGGTGACTGTGGCACGGTGGCGCTGGCAGTGTCCTCAGCAGCGGCGGCGGTCGTCGGTGTCTCCCCCGAGTTGCGGCGGCCCCGGCTGACCGGTGCGGCGGCGGCGGGGACGAACTCGACACCCTGAGCCTTGGCGATGATCGCGCCGATCAGGTCGGCCTTGCGCAGACGCTGGTAGCCCTGGACACCCATTGACGAAGCGATCGCCTGCAGCTCAGGCAGCACCTTGGCCTGAAGGATGCCGCGTTCGGTGGTTGCCATCTTCACCTTCCTGTGGTGATTCCAGCCTGATCGGCAGCGGTCGGACTCCCGTCCCATTGCCGAACAAAGCTTGTGTCGGCGCCTCCATCCGGCGCCAGAGATCTCGCGTTTGCTCCTCTTCCTGCCACCAGGATCCGGCCGTCCAGCACGAAGCTCGCGCCTCACTGCGAGAGCTTCAGACTCGGCTGAGCACGAAAGCCGCCGAGATGTCGGATCGTCTTGACCCAGTTGACCAATCGAAAGGAACGCCTGGTCATCGGGTCGCTCGCCAGGCTCGCCGTTCGCCCCCAAGAGGTTGACTGCAAAGTCGATCTGCGCTGCAAGCCACATAAAATCGCCGAAGCGATGTGCCGGGTGGCGGGGGCGTCGACCGAATTGGCCAGCGACTGAGACCTGAAGCATTGTACGAGTGATCACAAGACCGATGCAACAGTGGCAATGCCAGTGGCGAAGCCCGTGGCATTGCCCAGCGTGCTACTCCTCCATCAGCACGCGGACGTTGCCCTCCTTCTCAAGTAAGGAAAACCCGGTGATCTCGCCCTCGCGGCGGAACACGATCGAGATCATCGACCGGCCCACCCGAAGGTTGTGCAGCTCGACCGTATTGAGCCAAGGCGGCAGCAGCGGTTGGTTGATGGTGAGGGTGTTCTCCGGCGCCCGTGCCGAGATCCCGAGCATGGACTGTAGCAGCAGGAACGGCGTGCCCGAAGCCCATGCCTGGGGCGAGCAGGCAACCGGGTAGGCGACCGGCCGGTTCGGGGAGCGCCGGGTGAAGCCGCAGAACAGCTCGGGCAGGCGCATGTCGTCGACGGTCACGGCCATGTCGAAGACCGCGGTGGCCAGGCGGTTGGTCGCCTTGAGGTGACCGTAGCGCTTCAGTCCCGCGCCGATGAAGGCGTTGTCGTGCGGCCACACCGAACCGTTGTGGTAGCTCATCGGGTTATAGGCCACCGAGCCCTTCGACATCGTGCGGATGCCCCAGCCCGAGAACATGTCGGGGGCGAGCAGCCGCCGGGCCATCAGCGCCGCCCGGTCGGCGTCAACGATGCCGCAGTAGAGGCCATGGGCAGGGTTGGAGGTGATGGAGGCGACTGGCCGCTTCTCCCCGTCCAGCGCCTCGGCGTAGAACTGCTCGTCCTCGACCCAGAAACGCTCGTTGAAGCGTGCCCGCAGGGTGCCTGCCTGGTCGCGCAGCACCACCGCCTGGTCGGAGCGGCCCAGCGCCTCGTAGACGTCGGCGATGCGCAGCTTGGCCAGATAGGTGTAGGCCTGCACCTCGGCCAGCGCGATCGGTCCCTGCGCCAGCTTCCCGTCCAGGTGCACCACCGAGTCGTGGGAGTCCTTCCAGCCCTGGTTGGTGAGGCCTCGGGGGCTGTGGGTCTGGTATTCGAGGAAGCCGTCCCCGTCGAGGTCGCCGTAGGTGTCCACCCAGTCGAGCGCCCGCTCGACGTGCGGCAGCATCTGGCGGCAGAACGACAGGTCGTCGGTCCAGCGGTAGTAGGTGCCGAGCAGCAGCAGCCACAGCGAGGTCGAGTCGATCGAGCCGTAGTAGGGGCTGTGCGGGATGACGCCGGCCCCAGCCAGCTCTCCCTGGCGCAGCTCATGGAGGATCTTGCCCGGCTCGGCGTCGCGGAACTTGTCGACCTCGGAGGCCTGGAAGCCGGCGAGGACCTCCAGGGTGGCGCGGGTCAGGTCGGGGTTGAGCATCAGGGTCTGGTGGCAGGTCAGCAGCGCGTCGCGCCCGAACGGCGCCACGAACCAAGGGATCCCGGCGGCCACGATGTCGCCGTAGGGGGTCGGGGTGCGCAGCGCGCGCAGGTCGCGCATGGCCCGGGTGAGCACCGAGTTGTAGAGCTGGTTGTCGGTCCAGATGCGGGTGCAGGACCGCTCCCATTCCTCATAGGAGCGCCGCAGGTCGTGCACTGCCTCGTCGAAGCTCTGCCGCGCGGGCTGCTCGCCGCCGACCCGCGCCTCGACAGTGAGCGGGATCACCAGGGTCTCGTTGGGCGCGAGGTGCAGCTGCCAGACGGCCACCACCTGGTAGTCGTGGATCTCGACCGAGGTCGCCGGCAGGCCGAAGCCGATGCGTGTCTCGCGGAAGACGCCGTCCTGGCCGGCATAGGCGAGCGCCGCCCCGTCCTTATCAGCCTTCGGTAACGTGAACTTGCCGCGCTGGGAGCGCTTGAGGCCGCGCACCTCGAAGATGTCGGCGAAGTCGCTGCCGAAGCGCAGCCCGACGGTCAGCTCGACCGCGTTGGCGTTGTAGTTCTTGACCCGGATGCGCTCGTAGAGGCGGCCCTTGATCACCCGGGTGCGGCGGATGTTGACGGTGCCCTGGATGGCTTGGATGGCGCCGTCCACCGTCACCAGGTCCTGGTTGGCGAGGTCGACGTGGCTGGCGTAGGCGCGGTCGGCAGAGGTGGACAGCAGCAGCGGCGGGTGGTCGTTGACGGTGAGCAGGTAGTCGGAGAGGAAGCGGGTGTCCTTGTAGTAGAGGCCGGCGCCGATGGCCGCCTCGGCGTCCACGTTGCCGTGCGCGTCGGCGCACAGGAACATGTCGCCCTCTTTGGTGGACCAGAGGCGCTGGGTCCCCTGATCGAGGACGGCGGCGACACCCTTGACCAGCACCCGGTTGACCGACTCGTCGGCCAGTTCGAATTCCTCACCCTGCGGCGAGGTCACCTTGTCAGCCACAGCTATGAACTCCGCCTGCCTCGTGACCTATCGGTCGGGATCCGATCCTTGTAAGCACCGCCGCAGTCTACCGGTCAACCCCGCTCGATCGTCGCACCACCCCTAGAGAGCGCAAGATCCTCGATCACCCATCCGCTGGCGTCCTGGAGCGCCTCGCGGGCGGCGTCTCTGGCCTGGTCAAGGGTGTCCCGGGCGCAGAGGACCAGCAGGGACGGGCCCGCACCCGACAGGAAGGCGGCGTGGCCGCGGGCCCGCAGCAGCGCCAGCGCGTGGGCGGCGACCGGCTGGACGGCCAGGCGCCGCGGCTGGTGCAGCACGTCCTCGGTGGCGGGCAGCAGCAGCTCCATGTCGCCGGCGAGGGCGAGGGGGAGCAGCGCTGCCCGGCCGGCGGTCTGGACCGCGTAGCCGAACGGCACCCGATCGGGCAGCAGGCGGCGGGCCTCGTGGGTGTTCATCGGCGCGGCCGCGACCAGCGCCAGTGCCGCCAGCTCCGGGTGGACCGGCAGCAACTGGCAGCGGGGGCGGCCACCCTGACCCCAACACAGCGTGGCGCCGCCGGCCAGGCACGGGGCGACGTTGTCGGGATGGCCCTCCAGCTCGCTGGCCAGCGCGAGCAGGTCGCCGCTGGCCAGCTCCGCGCCGAGCAGCTCGCGCGCGGCCAGCAGACCGAGCACGATCGCGGCCGCGCTGGACCCGAAGCCCCGGCCAAGCGGGAAGCCCAGTTCCAGCTGGAGGCGGAGCGGCGGTAGCGCCGCGCCCAAGTCGGCCGCGACCCGCTCCATGGTGGTGACCACCAGGTTGTCGGGGCCGGCGGGGATGGCGTCCGCCCCGTCGCCGCGCACGTCGATACTGGTGGCGTCGGCGATGGTGACCCGCAGGGTGTCCCACCAGTCCAGCGCCAGGCCGAAGGCGTCGAACCCCGGCCCGAGGTTGGCGCTGGTGGCCGGCGCCCGGACGCGGAAGGGACGGGGTGCGCTGGTCATCCCTGACTGGTCCCGAGGTCGGGGCTGAGGCCAAGGGCGGTCGCGGCGGCCTCCGCGTCGACCGGCACGCGGGCCGGCGGGGGCGCGCCGGCCACCGCCCAGTCGGGGTCCTTGAGCCCGTTGCCGGTGAGGGTGGCGACCACCGCGCTCCCCCGCTCCAGGTCACCCTTGGCCGCGGTCTGCAGCAGGCCGGCCACGGCGGCGGCCGAGGCCATCTCGACGAAGACGCCCTCCTCGCGGGCGAGCAGGCGGTAGGCCGCGAGGATCTGCCGGTCGGTGACGGCCGCGAGCGCCCCGGCGGACTCCGCCACCGCCCGCAGAGCCTGCTCGCCCGAGGCGGGCCGGCCGATGCGGATCGCGGTCGCGATGGTGGAGGGCTTGGCCACCGGCTGGCCGCTCACCAGCGGTGCGGCTCCGGCGGCCTGAAAGCCGAGCATGCGCGGCCGCGAGGTGGCCCAGCCGGCCTCCATTGCCTCGCCGTAGCCGAGCCAGGTGGCGGTGATGTTGCCGGCGTTGCCGACCGGGATGCAGTGCACGTCGGGAGCACGGCCGAGGGCCTCGACGATCTCGAAGGCGACCGTCTTCTGCCCCTGGATGCGGTAGGGGTTGACCGAATTCACCAGGGTGACCGGGTAGTGCTCGGCGAGGTCGCGGGCCAGCGTAAGGCAGTCGTCGAAGGAGCCGTCCACCGCCAGCACGGTGGCACCGTGCACCAGCGCCTGGGCCAGCTTGCCGAGCGCGATCTTGCCGTCCGGCACCAGCACCGCGCAGGTGATCGCCGCCCGCGCCGCGTAGGCAGCGGCCGAGGCGGAGGTGTTGCCAGTGGAGGCGCACAGCACCACCCTGGAGCCCTCCTCGACCGCCTTGGAGACCGCGACGGTCATGCCGCGGTCCTTGAACGAGCCGGTCGGGTTGGCACCCTCGATCTTGAGCCACACGTCGCAGCCGGTGCGGGCGGCCAGGACCGGCGCGGGCACCAGCGGGGTGCCGCCCTCCAGCAGGGTGACCACCGGCGTGGTCGCACCGACCGGCAGGCGGTCGCGGTAGCGCTCCACGATCCCCGGCCACGCCGGCTTCCCGGCGATCCGGTCCAGCTGGCTCACCGCACCATCACCTCGTCAGCCTCCTCCCCCTCGACTCTCATCACGCTCTGCAGGTCAGTGACCTCCTCGAGCTGGCGCAGGCTGGCGAGGGTCGCCCGCATCGCGCCCTCTTTGGCCAGGTGGGTCACCAGCACGAGCTGGGCCGCGTCGCCCTTGCCACGCTGCAGAACCGAGCGGATCGACACCCCGTGCTCACCGAACACCGCGGCGACCTGCGCCAGGACGCCGGGACGGTCGGCCACGTCGAGGGCAAGATAATACTGTGTGTCCACCTCGTCTATACTGCGCACCGAACGCTCGTACAAACAGGTACAGCCGACGCCGCGGGCGCCCTGGAGGCGGTTGCGGGCCACCTCGACCAGGTCGCCGACGACCGCTGAGCCGGTCGGCAGCGAGCCCGCGCCCTTGCCGTAGAACATCAGCTGGCCGACCGCGTCACCCTCGACGAAGACGGCGTTGTAGGCCTCGGTGACCGCGGCGAGCGGGTGGGTGTCGGGGATCATCGCCGGGTGCACCCGGGCGCTGACCTCGCCGTCCACCTCCTCGGCGATCGCCAGCAGCTTGACGGTGTAGCCCATGCGGGCGGCGGCGGCGATGTCGGCGGCGGTCACGTCGGTGATGCCCTCGCGGTAGACGTCCCCTGCCACCACCCGGGCGTTGAAGGCGAGGCTCGCAAGGATGGCGCATTTGGCGGCGGCGTCGAACCCCTCCACGTCGGAGCTCGGGTCGGGCTCGGCGTAGCCCAGCTCGATCGCCTCGGCCAGCGCCTCCTCGTAGTCGGCACCGGTGGTGGCCATGCGCCACAGGACGTAGTTGGTGGTGCCGTTGACGATGCCCAGGACGCGACGCAGGCGGTCCCCGGTCAGCGACTGCTTGAGCGGCTGGATGATCGGGATCGCCCCGGCCACCGCCGCCTCGAAGCGCAGATCCACGCCGCTGGCGTCGGCAGCCGCGAACAGCTCACCGCCCCGGGTGGCGAGCAGCTCCTTGTTGGCGGTCACCACCGGCTTGCCAAGTTCCAGGGCATGCACGATCAGCGAGCGGGCCGGCTCGATCCCGCCCATTACCTCGACCACCACGTCGACTTCGGGATCATCGACCACCGCGGCCGGGTCCGCGCCGAGGATGGTGGGATCGACTACCGGGTCGCGCTTCTTGGTCAGGTCCCGCACAGCGATCCGCCGCAGCGCCAGCGCCACCCCTGCGCGGTCGCGGATCGGCTCGGCATGATCCGCGAGCAACCTGGCCACCCCGGTGCCAACCACCCCGCAACCGAGCATGCCGATCCCGATCGTGCCGCGCTCTCCCACGTCACTCCTCCGTGCGCCGCTAGCGTGTGCCGCTGCCTTGAGGACCCATCTTGCCGGAGCAAGCCAGCGCTTGCTCGCGCTATCCACAGGGTCGGAGCGGTCAGGCCGGAGCCCAGGAGCCGCCGTAGGCCTCCCCGCCAAAGCCGTACTTGCGGAGCAGTCCGGCGACCAGTTCGAGCAGCTGGATCGGGTCGAACGGCTTGGTCACATAGGCGGCGACCCCAAGCTCGTCGCCGCGCTGCACGTCGGTCTCCTGCGCCCGCGCCGACAGCAGCACGATCGGCAGGCTCGCGGTGAGCGGATTCTCCTTGAGCCTGCGGGAGACCTCCCAGCCGTCCAGCCGCGGCATCATGATGTCCAGCAGAATCAGGTCCGGCCGGAACATGGCGACCTGGAACAGCGCGTCCTCGCCGTCCTCGGCCACTTCCACGGCGTAACCCTCAAGCTCAAGGTTGACCTTGAGCAACTGCTGGATGACGCGGTCGTCATCGACCACCAAAATGCGGGCGTTGGTCATGAAGCAGAACCAGGATCCAGGATGGAGAGCGCTCGGTCGCTACCGGCCCGCGCAGCATAACATAGGCGGCCTGACCTGCGATTTCGGAGACGGGAGCCAACTAGTCGCCGGATGGTACCATACGTCGCGCAGACCAAAGGACCCCCATCAGGCCCACGTAGCTCAGCGGATAGAGCACTGCCCTCCGGAGGCAGGTGTCGCAGGTTCGAGTCCTGCCGTGGGCGCGGACCAGATCCATGCACGGCCAATCCGTGCGTCGATCCCGGTTCGACGGCCAGCGTGATCGAGACGCGCCCGACCCGGCGCGTCGGGTCATAGACGATCATCAGGTCCAGGCTGTCGAACAGCCGCCGCAGCTCGGCGTGCGAATAGCGCTGGAGCG